>Ga0315309_1000321_pt1 | contig 28819 bp, 27 predicted proteins | sample TDP4_MG_FD_203080 | JGI IMG/M metagenome (GOLD analysis project Ga0315309, IMG submission 203080) | Freshwater sediment microbial communities from Lake Towuti, South Sulawesi, Indonesia - TDP4 | ecosystem: Environmental > Aquatic > Freshwater > Lake > Sediment | place: Indonesia: South Sulawesi...
TGTGGTGCTTTATGAGATGGCGACTGGGAAACCGCCTTTTACGGGAGAAGACCCTGTAAGAATCATCTTTAGTCAGATTCATGACTACCCTGTTTTGCCTAACCAACTGAATCCGAAGGTTCCACGGGCTTTGGCTGAGTGCATTATGAAGCTTTTGGAAAAGGAACCTGGAAGGAGGTATCAAACTGCGGATGATTTGCTTAAGGTGTTGAGGGATGTTGCCGAGGGTTTTTTGAGAGAGATTTATTTGCCTTCTCCCCAGCTGATTGTTCCTAGTCCTCGTCCTATTGTTGCAAAAGAGATTCAGCTAATCGACAGAGTTGAAGAGATGGGTGTTCTAAGGGACGCTGTTGATAAAGCGGTTCGTGGCGAGGGAGGCGTTGTTTTTCTGTATGGAGAGGCTGGAATCGGTAAGACAAGGTTGGCTAGAGAGTTGGGAGCTTATGCCCGTTTGCGTAGGATGCAGGTTTTGTATGGGCGATGCCCAGCGTTGTTCAGGATGGATGGTGTGCCTCCCTATGTTCTCTGGAAGGAGGTGATTAAAGATTATTTGGAAGCTTGCACTCCAGAACAATTGTATAGGGTGATAGGTTTCTATCCAGGCGAGGTTTCTGAACTGGTTCCCGAGCTTAAGCAAAAGTTTGGGGCTTTTCCTCAATCTTTGCCCATAAGCCCCGAGCATGGGCGTGATAGGCTTTTTGAGGCAGTTTCGCAGTTTGTCACTAACATTTCTAAGGAAGCGCCCTTGCTGGTCGTTCTTGATGATTTGCAGTGGACGGATCAGTCTTCACTTCTGTTGTTACATTACTTGGCTCGTGGTGTCTATAGGGAGTCTTTGCTTCTTTTCGGTGCTTATCGTGACACTGACGTTGATGATATGCATCCTTTGTCTCCTGTTTTGACTGAGTTGAATAGAGAGCGTTTGCTTCGTTCTCTTCCATTGAAGCGCATGTCTTTGGATGATGTTTCGGAGATGATTAAGCGGATTTTGGAGCAAGACGATGTTCCGAGAGAGTTTTGTGGACTAGTCTATGAAAAGACTAGGGGGAATCCATTTTTTGTTGAAGAGGTGATAAAGTCTCTTCAGGAAGAGGGAATAATCTATCGCGAAGAGAATAAATGGAAGATTAAAGAAGTTTCTAGGATTGAGTTTCCGAAGACAGTTAAGGGCGTTATAAAGGCGAGAATAAGTCGGTTAGATGATGAATGTCAAAATGTGTTGACGATGGCTTCTTTTGTTGGAAACGATTTCAGTTTCGAGGCTTTGTGTGGTGTTACTGGCTTTGAAGAGGACAAATTGCTTGAAGTAATGGAGAAGATTCTTAAGACAGGATTGGTTAAGGAGAGGGTTATCCGTGGAGAAGACGTGTATTCTTTTGCCGATATTATCGTCAGAGATGTTGTGCATGAGGAAGTTAGCCACTTAAGGCATAAGAAGCTTCATGGCGTAGTCGGATGCGCCCTAGAGAAAGCTTATACAAAGAAGATTGATGAGCATCTTGGAGAATTAGCGTTACACTTTCTTGAGAGTGGGAACAAAGAAAAGGCGCTTGACTATTTCTTGAAGGCTGGGGACAAAGCTGCGAAGGTTTATGCCAACGGTGAGGCAACTTCCTACTTCCAGTCTGCGCTAAGGATTCTTGAAGAGAAAGAAAACACACTTCGGGAAAAAGGACCTGTTCTTGAGAGGCTTGGAGACATCAAAAATATTGTAGGAGAATATGATGCTTGCATGAAGTATTGGAATGAGGCGTTGCTGTTATGGAAACAACTGCAGGAGAAAGGAAATGTTTCAAGATTGCACCGTAAAATGGCGAACGTTCTTTGGGAAGATATAGGCGATACTGAGAAGGCTAAGGAGCAACACGAAGCAGCTTTGAAGATTTTGGAAACCGAGCCTGAAAGCGTTGAATTAGCGAGCCTCTACGAGGATATGGCTCACATGTACTATCGCACCGGGAATGAAGCTAAAGCTCTCTCTTGGGCTGAAAAGGCACTTGAACTTGCTAAAAAACTGAACGATTACGAAGTTATCGCAAGTGCATACGCCAGTTTAGGAACAGTCTTTAGCTCTCTCGGAGACCTCGAGAAGGGTTGTGAATGCTTGGAGAGAGCCTTGAAAATAGCACTTGACCACGGTTATATGGAGACTGCATTGCGTGTGTACAATAACCTTCCTTTGGCGCTTCCATCAGAAGAAAGTGAAAGCATGTTCGAATGTTGTGAGAAGGGATATGAACTGGCGAAAAAGGTAGGACATGTTGGGATGATGTCTTGGATTGGTGTGCATTTGGCATGGAGGTATTTGAACAGAGGAAATATTAATAAAGCCCTTCTCCTAGTGGAAGAATCAGTAGCTTTGGATAGAAAAGCCGCCAACATGCCTAACCTTGTCTTTTCTTTAGCCGGTCTTGGAATTGTTTATCAGGTATTGGGAGAATGGGACAAGAGCGAGCAATACTACAAGGAAGTTTCAAGCATTTTCCAAAAGCTACATGATTATCACTCATCCATCTGGAATCACTTCCTTCCAGGATGGCTATATTTTGACAAAGGAGAATACGCCAAAGCAAGAGAAAATTTTGAAGAAGAGTACGAAATCCATGAAAAAGCTGGAGCAAAATACGAGAAAATGTATGACTCACAATACCTTATTCGAAGCTACATAGAGCTTGAAGAAATCGAGAAAGCCCAGAACCTAATCGATAACCTGCAAAAGTTTGCTCTCGAAGCAAAGGATAAACTACTCCTCGCTGGAGCATATACGCTAAGAGGAATGCTATTTCGTGCTCAGAGGAAATGGCAAGAATCTATAGAGCATTTTGAAAAAGGCCTTAAGGAGTATGACGCCCTAAATGCAAGACAATGGTACGTCTATCTCTTCGCCAAAGATTTCCTGTACGAATACGCTCGAATGTATTTAGAAAGAAGCGAAAAAGGCGACAGAGAAAAAGCCAACAACCTCCTCAACCAAGCACTAGAAATATTCCAAAAACTAGACGCCAAAAAAGACATAGAAAAAATAATAGCAAAAAAGAAAATACTCACAGCCTAAAATTACAGCACACACGCACAAATTTCACTTCTTTGCTCTGCCCCCACATTCATAGACACTGAAACAAGACACCAAACACATTTGAAAGCCTATCTGGAGCCTAATAACGAGTCTAGACGACCCCATACCCGTCTCTCTGCCCATTTGGCATGAAATCACCTAGAAAATACCTAGTAAACACCTAGTAAACCACCAGTAAAACAAGCCAAACACAACCCAAAACAACGCCTTTCACCAAAACAAAACCCAAAAAACAAACAGACGCACACCAGCCTAACACAAAAAATTTTCTCAGCAGAGATACTAACAGACGAGGCTAAGTCAACTATACACACACAACTTAATTCTTCAAGAGAGCTAAAGATTTTCTATAGTTGCGGCGACTCTCTCTAAGGTTTTTATGAACGGATGCTCTGGATTTTCACTCGCAAATATGGTGGTTCCGCCAGTCTTCAGTATATCACAGAAACAGGGAATCATTTCTATTAGAGGAAGATTATAACTGTTCATGAGTTGCTTAGCCAAGTCAGCACGATGCGTCTTAGACTGAAGAATCTCTGCAAAAACCTTGTTCATTACTAATCCCGTTTTCTTCTCAAAGAGGTCGTAGAGTTCGTCTATCATCCTCTGAGTCCCTTTAATATCTGACACATCCATTCCCGACACCACGAGGGCTACATCAGCGCTGACGATAGCATTTATAGACGAGTACTGAAGACCCGGGCTTGTGTCAAATATCACATAGTCCAACTGCATGTCGTTCAGAAGTGAGGTTTTGAGAGAGAGAAGCCTCCCCAAAGCCTTCATTTCCCACTTTCTGTCCTTGGCTGTCATCTCTCGGATGGCTTCGGTGCTTGGATTTGCAAACCCAACGAGAAGCTTGCCTCTCTTTACGTGTGTCTGAGAAAAGTCTCTCAGTGTCTTTTTTATCTCGCAGACGCCGTTTAGATAGTCGTTTAGCCAGTATTCGGCGTTGTGCACCTTGAAAAGAGCTTGGAGGCTGGGAGCGCGGAAGTCTAGGTCTAACAGGCAGACACTCTTGCCTTGGTTGGCGTAGAGTGCGGCTAGGTTGACGGCGAGCAACGTCTTGCCTGTCCCGCCCTTATAAGAGTGAATGGCTATGATCTTTCCCACGCCTTGCTCGCCTCCTTTTCTTCACGCTCTCTCTCAACGTAGAAGTACGCCTTTCGTCCCCGCCTTTCCTTTTTCACGTAGCCCATTAGGACCAGTTGATTGAGGTAGCCGCTCTCCACAGCCCTAGCCCGCTTGGTTTGTACAGCCACCTCGTCTGCCGTTGCTTGATCGAGTTTGCACAGGGTCACAGCCGTCTTTCTCAGGTGGTCGGGAAGAGACAAGAGGGTCATGACGTCTAAGACGTCGGGTATGCCTTCTTGACTCGGTGTGTGCTGTCCGTGCTTCTGAATCTCGATCATGACCTCCATTTTCTCGTTGAGTCGGTCTAAGCTTTCTTTGATCTTCTGCAATATGGAAGCAGAACTCTGCTCTAGCCTGCGTGGAAGGGTCACTGGCAAACCTCGAAAGTGTTATACGTGTCTACAAAAGATGAAGGGAAAGGAGTCTATTAAGTCTTACGATATAAAATTCTGTATTCTCAGTATGTTGTGGATTCTTTTGGGTTATTCTGTGGTTCTTGGTTTGGTCTTTGTTGTAGCTATTGCGGCTATGATTATGAGGGTTAGTAGAATCCAGAACAGGGTTAGGAGTGTTTGTGTGGCTTGTCTTGTTATTTCTTCCAGCATTTTTGTTTTAGCCTTCTTTTCCTTTCTGTTTGTGCTCTATGTTGTTTAATAGAGGTTTTTTCTAGATAAGGTGTGTTTCAGAGGGATGACTGTGGCGATTGCTGATATATTCCGAATTCTTTAGTTACCATTACATTGTGGAGGTTGCCTGCCTAGCTTTGGTTACCATTTTTCCTTGTGTATTTTTCGGTGATTTTTTTGGCTTTTTCAACGTAGCTCTTTAATCGTCGAATTTCTATTTTTTTCTCGGGCAAAGTCTCTGGAGCATACATTAAAGGCAATACGGCTATGAATAGAAAAAAGCTTGCAAATGAAAAAGCTGCGTTTGCGTTTGGAACAAATTTAACGAATGAAAATAGAAGCAACGGGATCATGTTTCTTGCGAATAAGGGAAAGTTGCCGATCGCATAATACTTTTCTTTATTAGTTGGTTGAGACAGATCACCCCAAAGTATTAACATGAAAGTGACCCACAGAATCCCTGCGGCGATGCCGTCGATGACTAAGTAGAAATACCAAGTGATAATCGTAGGTGCCATGCCGATAATTGCGTATGCTATTCCCAGCGAGACGAACCCGTATATCACTACACGTTTTCTTCCTATTCTGTCTGATAGAAGCCCTCCAATTAACATGGAGAAGCTCGCAATTATTGGTTCTATAAGGAATATTGCGGAGAAGTCGGGTCCAAAGCTTGGTCCAAAATAATCTCCTATGAGAGATTTTTCTACAGCATCAGTCAAACAGAACATGAGCCATGGAAGGAAATACAAAACGAAAGATCTATCGTGGAAAACAGAAGCAAAAGATCTTTGCGTTATTTTTTGTGAGTCTTTTTCTTTCGGTTTCCAAATGATGAAAAAGACGAGTCCGAGAATTCTCCATGCTGTCAGAATTAAGAAGTTCATGACTAGGTTGAAATTGAAAAGCAGGATAGATACTGGTACTACAGTCAAGTTTGCGCTGAAAAATATTAGTGCGCTTATACGTCCTCGGTTTTCAATTTGTGTATAGTCTGCCAAAAACGCTAGGGAGGAAGGCATTCCTAACCCAAATGATATGCCCAAGAGAAGAAACATTATTGAAAGATACCCAACTGAAAGATTGTAAACAAATGTGAGAAAAAATGAGCTGATGATTCCAAGAGTCATCCAAATATAGAGAAAAGACAGTCTTTTTATTTTTTCCGCGAAAAGTGAACCAGATAAGCTTGAGCCGATGGTGGCGACATAGAATATTGTGCGAAAAGCCAAGATTACGCTGGAATCTTGTGGGATGCTTTCAATTACCACTAAGGTCATGTAGAGCCAGGTGAAAGCATTAAACAAAAGAACGAAGACTACACAAAAATCTTTTCGCGATGTCACACCTACCGCTAACCAACGACTTTGGGTCATTGTTCGCACTGCTTCTGGTTATTTCTAGAGTAATCTAGTAGTTGAAAATTATGTATCTAAAATCTGGATTTACAATTGAGAACAAACCAAAGCAGCTGGAGCTAGTTTTAGAATTGTAGACGTGTACAACAAGTCTTAAAAGGATATGTGATGAGCAGATATACAGGGATAATAGGATGAAGAAGCGACTAAGGGTTCCGGTTAGAGGTTGGTGGTGGGTCTAGACCCATCTGAGTTTTGTCTGTTCGCTTCTGTAAGATAGAGTGTAGACTTTATTAATATTTCTAGCTCTACAGTATTGTTTCCAATCTGCTTTAATTTTGAGTTTGCTTCTTCAGCAAGGTTCTCCATAAATTCTTTATACTTCTGGAAAACCTTAGCCTGGTAAATTATTTTCAGGATCAATTCGGCGTCCTTTAGAGTCATAGTCTTTTTTTGAAGAATACGCAGCAGTTGAGCCTTTGTCCTAGGGTCTTGTAGCCCGAAAAGCGTGGGCAAGGGCAACGACTCCTTCTTGACTCTGTGTTGACTTTCTTCTAAATCTAGAATGTCGATCCAATCGTCTCTAAGTATAATCAGCATGCCCAATAATCTGCCGTATTCGCCTAACGCTTCAATCTTTTTTGGTGATGCGCCGGCTAAGACCGCGCCGATGCGTGTATGAGCCTCGACGTCTGCTGCTTTCTTCCGCACAACTCGAAGATACTCTTTAGGTGAAACATCCAAATTACCTCGGAACTGAAGCTCGAGTGCTTCGGCGTCTCCGAGTTGGAAGAACATGTTTTTCACGATGTCAATAATGATTCTCATTCTTTCAGTTGGAATGTCCTTTCCTGCAGGTGTGTTCAGCAGTGTTAGGCCTTTGAAGAGGAGGGCGTCTCCCACTAGTAGCGCTATGTCTTTGCCGTATTTTCCGTAAACTGTTGGGCGTCCATTTTTGCTTTTAGACTGATCTATGATGTCGTCGTGTATGTCGATTGCGCCGCTTATCAGAGTTATGGGAATGGCTATGGAAGTAGTTAGTTCTGGTTCTCCACCAACTGCTTCAGAGACCAATGATAGCAAGGATGGCCTAGCCAAGTCGTGCCAGTATTCTGTCATGAAGTATGTGAGGGCTTCTTTGACTTCCTTGCATTCCATCTTCTCTTGAAGTATTTCCTTTCTGGCCATTTCTAGGGCTCTGCTGCCTCTTTTTTTGAAGATTTTCTTGACCTGTTTCATGGCTTCTTCTGGGCTGATATCCTCGTTCATTTTCTTTTTTCTACCTTCTTGTGATGCTTTCTTTTGGTAATTGTTCCTTTAAGGAGTCGTAGTAGGCATGGAGTGTCTGCTTGCCTTTCACGGTTATTTCGTAGATTTTTCTCGCACGTCCCTTCTGCAGTTCTTTTCTGCTCTTCACTAAGCCTTTCGCCTCTAACTTGTTTAACATGGGGTAGAGAGCTCCATGCCTCAGTTTGACTTTGTATGTTGCCTCTGTCTCCTTGATGATGTTGTAGCCCCAAGTGGGTTCGGCTTCTACCGAGCGGAGTATGAGGATGTCGAGAAAGCTTTTGACGAATCGTCTTTTTATTTGGTGTGTGAAAACTTCAACCGACTCTTGGTTTTCCATTCTTGTTTACCTTGGTCGGTCTGTTTTAGTACATATTGAGGGCTATGTGGCTTATTTGGTTATGCGTGCTTTTTGATGGACTTTATGCGTGGATATGACTTGTTTATGTACGAACATTTATATCAGCGTTTGTAGCATTATAGAATTGTATATGTCTAAAAATAGACATATTGTATACGCGTATGACGTAACAACTGTAGAACAAACCGACACAGAAAGAGGGCAAAACAAAATGGGACCAAAAGCAAGGGAGGTTCAGATGAAGCTAATGAGAGGCCTCCTTGATCTCGTGGTCCTGCAGTTCTTGAAAGCCCAACCCATGCACGGATACCAGATAATCGCTAGCCTTCGCAGGAGCTTCGGGGTGTACTTCGGCCCGAGCACAATTTATCCGTTGCTTTCAGTCATGGAAGAAAACGGATACATCAAGAGCCACTGGGACCTAGAAAACGACAGACCGCGCAAGGTTTACAGCATCACAGACCAGGGTGCCGACCTGCTCAACTGCACCGAGGAGTCGCTGACTCACATCTACCGCAAGCTGGCGATCGGAGAAGGCAGGATTCCGTTCAACGGAAACAACCTAACCATAAACGGTTTGACCAACAGCAAGAAAAACTTGAACGGAAATCTTGGCAACGTCAAGAGCAACCAACGTTAGGCGCGCTGTTTTTTTAAGGCGCGTCTCGTGCATGGGTGGGCAATTATCTTAGAGAGTGCATCTTTCAAACATTTACTCGTAAACTGAAAATTATTTTTTTGGATCAATTTTTCAGGTTTTTTCACGGGCACGCTTTCTGAGGCTTTTATATAATTAGACCATTGATAAAAATAGCATTTTTGAGCAGGTGTCTTGCTTGAAGGAAGTCGACATCCTGATTCATGATTGCACCATCGTCACGATGGACAACAAACAGCCCATCATAGAAAAGGGCTTCATAACCGTAAAAAACGGGCAAATAACCGACGTGTGCAAAAAGAGCAGGGCATCACTGTCGATCAAGGCTGAAGAAACTATAAATGGCAAAGGGAAAGTGGCGTTACCAGGTCTGGTGAACTGTCACACCCACATGGCTATGACACTGTTTCGAGGACTTGCTGAAGACCAACAGCTGGACCAGTGGCTGCGCAACACGATATGGCCTCTTGAAGCCAAACTGAGGCCAAACGACATTTACGATGGAGCCTCGCTCGGCTGCTTGGAGATGATAAAGAGCGGCACCACATGCTTCGCCGACATGTACTTTCACGAAGACGTGATCGCCAAGGCGGTTGAGAAGGCTGGGTTGAGGGCGGTCTTAGCACCAGGAATAATCGAGACCGGGGATGCTCACAGAGGCGCCAGAATGCTAAGAGATGCCGTAAGCTTTGTTAAAAGATACAATGGCTTTGCTGAAGGTAGAGTAAGAGCCCAGTTAGGGCCACACGCCCTCTACTCCTGCAGTCCAAGTCTCTTGAGGCGGGTTCGAGAAGCAGCCTCCCAGCTGAATGTGGGCGTTCACATTCACTTGGCTGAATCGACTGAGACAGCGAGGTCTCTGAGGGCAAAGTACGGGGTCGGTGAAGTAGAGCTAATGGAGCGAATTGGCTTTTTGAAGGATCTGGACGTGTTGGCAGCGCACTGTATTCACTTGTCAGATGAGGAGATGCGTCTTCTGGCTAAGTGTGGGGTTCACATAGCTTACATTCCTGTTGCCAACATGAAGCTGGGGATGGGTGTGCCTAGAATTCATGAGCTGTTGAGGTTGGGAATAACTGTGGGCATCGGCACAGACGGACCGGCGAGCAACAACACGTTGGATATGTTTGAGAGTGTGAAGGCGGCTGCGTTGTTGCAGAAGGTCTCGCGTAGAGATCCAAGGGTTTTGCCAGTTGATGCAGTTCTAAGGATGGCTACCATTGACGGGGCGAAGGCTTTGGGGCTTGAGAGGGTTGTTGGTTCGCTTGAGGTTGGTAAACGAGCCGACATCATCCTTGTAGACTTTGATAAGCCGCATCTGACTCCTAGGCACAACTTGTACGCTAATTTAGTCTACTCTGCGCACGGAAGCGATGTCGACGCGGTTGTTGTTGATGGAAAAATATTGATGGAAGGGCGCCGTGTGAAAACGTTGAATGAAGTTGAGGTCATGCAGAAAGCGCAAAGAACAGCGCAGAATCTGGTGAGATAGTTAAGGGTTGATGATAAAAACTCTGTTAGTAGCCATGCGTGAAATTGGGATGTAGCTGATTGAGAGACAGAGATGGGGAGATGGTGTAAATAATCTTGCCAGTTGGGTTGGCAAACGGACATATTTCGAGTTAGGAATATTATTGGGTGCGAAACAACGAGTATATTAACATTTCAGATATGAGATTCTGTGAAGGCGTATGTACATCAGTTTTGTCGAAGACGGAGCGCCCAAGTGCGTCTGGGTTCAACTGAAACTGGAGAACCTTTTGCGCACTTACATTTTTAGAAAACAGACGAGTAATTGAAATCCAGAATCGCATTCTTCATTACGAATTGAGTTATGTTTATAAAACCTATTAACGGAAATTTTACTCGATGCGTCTATGCTGCCAGTTCCGTGGAGATACGTGCAAGATTGGAATTGCACAGCTTGCGGTCTCTGCTGCAAGGGCTTCGACGTAGTATTAGACTTTCCAGAGTGGATGAAAATCGTCAAGGCTTATGGGGTGGGCTTCACCGAACCAGGCATAAGCAGATTCTATCTCAAACGCAAGAGCGACGGAACCTGCGTCTTTCTCTACAATCTTTATGGTAGGTGGCTCTGCGCTCTCCAAAACATGAAACCCGTGGCTTGCAAACTGTGGCCCTTTAAGGTTTCAGACAAACCCAAGTACGGCAGACCAAACGAAGCAGTCTACAACTATGGAGACGGAAGGAAACTGTACATCTACGTGGATCCTTCATGCGAAGGACTGCAGTGGGGCGCTCCAAACCAAGATTTTCTAAGCACCACAATGACAGAGTTCGTCGATATCGCCCTCGGACTTAGAGAAAAACAGTTCTACTCAACTTCTGCAATTTTTCGCCCTAGGCCTCGGAAACTCATCTGAAAAGAAAAAGCTAAAACATTATAGGGTCTGAACCGGATACCGCTCATACTGCAACTCGTATAACTTTTTCAGTTTCCCTAAGTCATCTATTTCTTCAACTTTCTTGTCTGGTCGGAATCGCACAACTTTGGGCACTCTTAATGCATAACCACTCGTATATTCATCGGTTTCTTGAATCTCTTGATAGGTTGCCTCCACAACAATGGTTGGCTTGATTATGACTCCTTCGTCGTCGGCGCTGATTCTGTTTTGTTCCACTATGTCTCGAAGCTCTTCCATGACCTCTTCTGATAAGTTTGAAACCTTTCCAATAGTGTACAATTTTTTCTCCGCTGGGTCGCGAACAGCCAACAGGAAGGAGGAGTAGAACCCTGCTCGTCTGCCCTTGCCAAACAGAGCCTTCACGATGGTGCAGTCAATTGTGTCTCTTTCAGGTTTGAGTTTCAGCCACGTGTAGGTTCGTTCGCCAACAGAGTAGACTGAAGCCAAGCTCTTGACGATTATGCCCTCCAATCCAGCGTGCAAAGCTTCTTCATAGAACTTCATCAACTCAACCTCGTTTCTGCAGTCTAAGCCTTCAGCCAAGTATTCTGCTGGAACAACCTCTAACAGATACTTTCTCCTCTCCAGAAGAGGCAAATCGGTGAGTTCCCTACCGTTTAAGAACAAGATGTCAAAGACTCGAATGGTCACTCCTAGCTTTTCTTTTCTCTGTTCCAACTCTTCAGGCGACAATTGTCTAGGCACGGTTCGTTCAAGCAAGGATTGAAACGGCTGGAAAATTCCCTTTTCATCGACAGCCACAACTTCACTGTCCACGATGCAGCTTTGTGCATTAAATTTTTGAGCGATTTCAACGATTTCGGGCAAAGTCTGCGTTTTCTCTATGGCACGTCTGGAAAACAATCGAATTTGAGTGCCCCACTTGTGAATCTGTAAGCGACTGCCGTCATACTTGTACTCGGCTCGAACGGGATACGAGACCTTATCGGGCTCGTATAAGTGAGCAAGCTGAGGCTTGAGAAACTGTCCGGGGCGCAATTTCACTTCTGAGAGTTTCAACTGACCCTCAGGCGCCAGCATCAAGCCTTCGGTTATCCCCAGTATGGCGGTGGCGCTTTGAATCAGTTCTGGCGGAACGTTGTAGGCTTTGGCTGCTGCCCGAATTACAGTGCTTTGGTAATATCCAAGTTTTAAGTCGCCAAGAATCAAGCGAACAATGTATTTTGCTTCCTCTGGGGTGCCTACTCTTAGCAGGCTGGATATGAGAAGGTCGCGTTCGTTCAATTTTGTGACCTTTGGCAAGAGTCTAATTGCTTCGTAGACTTCTTCCACGGTTAATTCTGTCTTCTTGGGTTTTTTCAGTAAGTAGGCTACTTCTCCGTGTTCTCCGTAGTCGATTAGGAGTCGCCGCACCTCGTTTATGGATGTTCCAGTCGCAAGGCTTATGGCTCTCTCAATCATGCCTGGACCAACCTTCAAATTTTCATCTGTTAGAGTGCCAAGAGCCAGTCGAGTCTTGACTTCTAGGCTGAGGTCATCTCGCTTGAAGAACTTTGTTAGTTCGGTTTCTTTTCCCTTCTTGCTTCGCAACAAAGCCAAGCGTTCATAAGCGCTGACAACGCTGGAAAACAATGTAGGATTAGTTAGTTTTAATCCAGCCATAAACAACCGTATCAAGTAGTAAGGAACACCCATCTTCCACTCAATGTCTTCGGGCTTGAAACCCGAATCAAGCAGGTGCTGCACAGCCGCCTGACGACTACCATAAACACGGACAAGCTCGTCGAAAGAAGGCGGCTTCACCACGGTCATAATGCGTTTTCCCAGTTAACTAGGTCTACTCGGGCGGCTTTGGAATGGGTTCTAGGGCTTTAATGAATCCATCTGACGTGATGTCGATGCGGATGCGTCTTCGTTCAAAATTGCACATGCGACAGTCTAGGACTCTGGCTATTCGGACAAACTCGCCGCGTTTGGCTTCCAAATCCGCCTGCTGGTCATACCAGTAAACTCGACCATAATCAACCACGATTGTGCCGTCTAGGTTGTGTGCCAAGCCTATGCCGCCAGCCATCTCGTAGGTGTCCCACATCTCAGCGCTGCGCTGATTGATGTAGAGTCCTGTCACACCGTGTAATTGATTGTAGCGGGCTAGTTCCATAACCCTATACTTCAAAGCGCCTCTGTAGGCTTCGAGAACGGTCACAGAATCTACGATGGCCAACTCGACCTTCTCCCGTTCCACCACGTAGCGATAGGTCTCAGCAAAGGTGTTCCAGTCACGCAACTCGGGAAAAACAACGGTGTCCAAAACAAACAGGTTTTCCATGACCTTCTTCCAATCTAATCCTAAAATCTCGGCCTTCTGCTTCAGGCGCGACTGCAAGTCAAAACGAGGCGTAACACTCTTCCAAGTGTCCTCAGCCGTGGCGAAAAGCACCCTCCGACCCGCAGCCGCAACCCTGACCGCTATTTCCTCCACGAGAATAGACTTGCCAGCGCCAGGCAAACCAGTTATGGCAAACTGCCCACAGATGGGCACACCGTTGAGAGGTTTACCTTCAGGCGTCAAAAACAGATAATCAATGAACGTGCCTGTTGGAAACCCCACAAGCGGCTTCTTTGCCTCAGCCGCCACGTCTGGACGAAGAACCAGCGTGCTCAGTTTTTCCTCTTTACGCTCAATCTCTGTTTTCATAGGCTTAACGGCGAGTTCCCACTCGTCCGCAGGCGCTCTGGCACCTTTCATGGCATCTGCCAACGTCTTCGCCATTGCCTTCATGATTTTTTCAACATCAGGTGCAGTCTCTGCCCTCTGTTCCTCTGGCGGAGAAGCAGCCTCAGCCTCTTTTCTGGATATCGTTGTCTCTGGTGCTAGAAGCACCCACAGTTCGCCTCTTCTGTCCACAACCCCTCTTGAGCGCAATGACTGAAGCAGTGCGTAGGCTGATTTGGGTCCGTATTTTGGCACACCTAAACCTTCAGAGATTTCTTCCAGGGATGCTTGCCCCTGATGGTCCTTGAGGAATCCGACGATGTCGCTCTCTTCCACCATTATTTCACCTTTCAAATCAGTAGTGTCTCTGTTGTCCACTATAAATTTTCTGTGAATTCAAGTTTGACGAATAGTCTAGGACCCTGAAAGAGTTTTCAAATTTTTGGTAAAATAACTACAATAAATGAAGAAGCGACTCTGGGTCTCACGTCAGCAAAATCATAAGGCTATGCGTCGGATGTATCCTGCCATGAGGTTGAAGGTTATGATACCGTTAACAGCGCGTCTGTCGATGCGCGTTCTCTCGCTTATTTCTCTTACAGTGAGGGGTTGTGTGGAATACAGCGTTCGAAATATTTTCTCAGTGTATCCCCTGTATTTCGGAGTCTTCTGTAGGTAAAACTCGTTCTTAGCGCACCTTCTCTCCCCTTCGTTTGTTAAGGAGTATCTATACCTTAACATGCATAACCCGCCAATGCGCCGTCAATAACTTTCTCCTAAAAAGAGGTATTTAAGAATTGTCAAAGAGTTTTATAGTTGTCTCTTCCAGTACGAACACCAAGTCTTATCTTTTGAAAGCGATAACTATTGGGCGGGCGAAGTTTCGGCATGTCTCTGAAGGCGTCCATAACCAAGAAGGGAGCAGTTCTTCTGGGCAGACTCGTCGCCTGTGACTCTTTTGATATGACCCGACCTCTGAGGGTGGTTACTCACATTCACTACGACCATCTCACAGGGTTGCAGCAGAGTCTGCGAAACTGTAAAGCGGTGGTTATGACGTCTGCCACCCGAGATTTGTTGGAGGTCATGCATGGTCCCTTACCTCTGATGAGGGGCAACGTGAAGACGTTGGCTTATGGAGAAACTTTCCCGCTTGAGAACGAACGTTTGACGCTTTATCGTGCTGACCACATTCTGGGTGCGGCTCAAGTCTTAGTTGAAGACGAGGAGGGAACCAGAAGCGTGTACACTGGGGATTTTCGGCTTTCTCAGACGCCTGTTATCGATGCTGACGTGCTGGTTATGGAGGCTACTTATGGGAATCCGTTTCAGGTTCGACCCTTCGAGAGGATTGTTGAGAACTCTCTCGTCTCCTTGGTTGAGTCGGGTTTGAAGCGGGGTCCAGTCTATGTTTTTGGCTACCACGGCAAACTGCAAGAAGTGATGCAGATTCTCCACAACAATAGAGTGAGAGCACCCTTCGTTGTTCCCGAAAGAGTGTTTCAGGTTTCGAGGATTTGTGAGAGACACGGTATGCGCTTTGGCAGGTATTTGCTGTCGAGTGAGGATGAAGCCAAGGCGATGATAGAAAAATGTGAGCCCTGCGTAGCTTTTTATCACATGAACTCACGCCGATATGTGGGCAAAGAAGCGTTTCGCGTCAGTGTCAGCGGTTGGGAGTTCAGCAGCCCCAGAAGACAGATAGCTGATAATGAACACGTCATTGCCTTGAGCGACCACTCCGACTTTAATGGGTTGCTTCAGTACGTGAGGGAGAGCAAGCCGAAGTTGGTGATTACAGACAACTATCGGGTTGGTGACGCCAAGGTTTTGGCAAAGGAGATCACGAAGCGGTTGGGCATTGAGGCTAAAGCCATGCCAGGATGAGTGTGCTGACAGAGAGACGGGTATAGCCTCGTCTTAAGATGAGTTTTTTCTCTTAGAGGAATGGTTAAATGTTGGTTTTGTTTTTTAGTCGAGGCTAAAAAGGGGAGTCAACAGTGATGCAGAAGATCAGAAGGTTTGTTCAAGGACGAGACGAAGACGCTTGGGTTAGTGTGTTCAATAAAGTGTTCAGCGAATTCGATGACTTCCGAAGTATTACAGTTGAGGATATGCTGACGAGTGAGAATTCTCCAACATTTGACGCTGCCGGAATGTTCATCGCTGAACCTGAGGGTGAACCCGTGGGAATCGTCAACGCATATGTTGACAAGATGAGGCAAGAGAAGAAAGGGTTCATACGCATGTTAGGGGTTGTTCCAGAGTACAGGCGAAGAGGAATAGGGCGAGCGTTGGCAGAGAAAGCCATGGAGAGCCTCCGAGAGCGTGGAATGGAAACAGTGGAAGCAGGCGCGGTGATGGACAAGCCAGAGGCGATTCGGCTTTGGGAGGGCTTGGGCTTCCAGGGTGTTAGAATCTTTAGCCTAATGAAAAGGAATTTAGAAAACATTCCTTCTGGTATTGGAGAAAACGGAGAGGCGCAGTTAAGAAAATTCCAGAGGGATTCCATAGAGGATTTGAAGCTTATAACATGGTTGTCTAATGAAGCCTTCAGCGAACACTACAACTACAGACCTGAAAGTGTTGAGGAAACTCGATTCTTCTTGGAGCAAGACCCCATTTTTAAGGACCAAGAATGGGTATTCATCTTTGTCCAAAACAAGCCTGTCGGCTATGTTGGAGTGGGAATAGACCAAAAATACAATGAAGAGAAAAACACCCGATGCGGTTGGATACTCAGCATAGGGGTTTTAAAACCAAATCGACTAAAGGGAATAGGCATGAGGCTGATGATTGAAGGCATGAAATTCTTGAAGATGAAGGGCATGACCGAAGCTATGCTTGGAGTGGACGACCAAAACCCAACAAAAGCGATTGAACTATACGAAAAAGTAGGATTCGAAGCCATAAGAAAAGATATAGCATACATAAAAAGCATTAGAAAAAATGAGTAACTATTCGTTATTTTTTTCTCCTCAGCACAGATTCTGTCTATTCAAAGACTTCTTTATAACTAGGAATGAATGCGATATATTTCATACGTTCAGAAAATCAAGAGGGTTTGGTTTTTGTTTTACTTTTACTTCTGATTTTAAGGAGATACACTGCGGTTCCAAGGACGGCTACAATTAGTATTGTTGCAATTATTGCTTCTTCTTCCACGTAGCCTGGTCCGAAGAGCGGACTTGTGTTAACGGTGAACTTAACCGTTTCTTGTGCTGTGTTTCCTGCTTTGTCAATGGCTTTAATGCCGATTATGTGGCTTCCATCACCCAGTCCTGTGTAGGTGTAGGTTGTGTCTGTTCCTACATTAATCCATGGGCCACTGTCTAGAGTGATTTCATAGTAGTTTATGCCTGAATCCTCGTCTGAGCCTGTCCATGACGCTGTTATGTTTGATGACTTTACTTCAAACCCGTTAACAGGAGACGTTATTGAGATTGTTGGAGGGGTAATGTCTTCTATAGCCTTTCCATACCGACTCATTAATGGATATCTATCAACGTTATTTGCACCAATAACATAGGGAGTATCACCTATGCCATCACTCCCAGCCTGATTCTGTTTGGGACCAGTATAGTAGTCCGTGCCATGGTAATCGCTCCAGTAGTTGCCACCAAATGGGTAACCATTGTCCCAATTGTTTGAGGACATGTAGTAGTTCTCCACTTGCAGGTATTCGTTGTCGACGAAGTTGTTGTGGTAAAATACGCTGTTGTTACACAAGTAGAGGCTTACGCCGACAGTGTTTTCTAATATGGTGTTGTCGCAAATTGTGTTGTTGTTAGAAGACTCTGCCGAAATCCCCTTCTCCTGAAGGGTTATGGTGTTGTTGCTGATTGTGTTGCTGTCAGAAGAGTATAGGTCTACACCTGCCAGTTCAGTGTTCACTGCATTGTTTGATATTATGTTATTCCTGATGGTGTTGCCAGTGGAGTTCTCGATGTAGAGTCCATCATAACCGTTTAAGATTATCGCGTTGTCGCTTATGGTGCTCTGATTAAAACCAGAAATGATGATGCCTTCTCCTAATCCATTTTGAATTGTGAATCCTCTCAGCGTCACGTTGTTCGCTTCGATTGTGACAACAGAATCTGTCTTATTGGCGTCGATGAAAGTGGTGCTCCTGCCAGCCCCTATCAGCGTGAGAGTTTTGTTTATGACGATGTGCTCATGGTATGTTCCCGAGGAAACAGAGATGGTATCTCCTGGATTTGCTGCATTTATTGCCTCTTGTATAAGCGGATAATCCTGTGGGACTCTGATAACATTTGGATTTGCATCTACTCCATTAAGCCGTAAGTTTGGCGCTATCGAAGAGGATAGTATTAAGGCAATTAAGAAAACTTCTTTGTTCATCGTTCACGTTTCCCTTGTATGTAGTCTTCTACCCATTGTTTGGCTTGGTCGTCTGACACCTGCACCGGAAGCCATTCTAAGCGGCAGGAATTTCAATGCTTAGTTGCTTTTTGATTTCAAAATATCTGCTAAAGTTCGTTATGGTAATGCCCACAGTCTTCCTAGTCTTCGGGTCCCGACGCACAACCACGTACTGATCTATTTCTTCGGACACCGCCTTCCTCGGTTTTCCAAAACTTATGTAAACGGTGTCAGCTTCTCGGTCATAACTCATGATAATGCGCTCTTTTTCCAAAGAACCTTACCTCTTCTAATTCTTTCAGTAAAGTAACTGGTCATAATAAACCCTTCTCCATCGAGAACCTTAATCACTACAGCAAGGTACTTTCTAGAAACAGGAGTCACCCTAAACATTCTGTAACATACTTTTGTATCAGAAGTCGCACCTTCAACCACAACTTCGGGCTTCTTCAAAACACTCTTTATCCTGTTCTGTTCGCCCTCAACCTCAGGATGAAAGAAAACTATGTGAAGCCACTGAACCTCAGTCAACCTAATCCGCCTACCATCGTAGGATTTAACCTCAAACAAAACAGACATCACCTACTTCCTATCTTTCACGTTTACCCACAATGTAGTCTTGTACCCATTGTTTAGCCTGGTCGTCAGGTACCTGCACTGGTGGGTGTTTGAAGGCGTAGGCTGATATGCCCGTTAATGCGCCACCTATGCCTCTGTCTAAAGCTATTTTTACGGCTCGTACAACGTCTATGACCACGCCTGCACTGTTTGGTGAATCCTCAACCTCAAGTTTGGCTGTCAAGGTTACTGGTTGATTGCCGAATTTTCTGCCTTTGATGAACACGTAGCAGATTTTTTTGTCGCCCAGAAACGGCACGTAGTCCGAGGGACCTATTCTCGTCGGAACCTTGTAGGGCACAAGACTCGTAACAGCCTCTGTCTTGCTTATTCGCTTACTGTGCAGTCTTTCTTCAACCGTCATGTTTAGAAAGTCAGTGTTGCCACCAAGGTTGAGTTGATAGGTCTCGTCCACTTCGACGCCTCTGTCCACACACAACTTAACCAAGTTACGGTGCAGAATAGTCGCGCCCAACTGACTCTTTACATCGTCGCCTGCCACAGGCAAGCCAGCACCTTCAAATCTCTTAGCCCAACTAGGGTTAGAGGCAATGAATTCTGGAATGCAGTTGGCTAGGGCACACTTAGCCTTCAAGCACGCTTCGGCGTAGGCGCGAGTTGCCCTGTTGCTTCCAACGGGAGTGAAGTTCACGAGCACGTCTGCTTCAGCCTCTCGCAGGGCTTCAGCCACATCCGCAGGCTTGGTTTTCTTTTCATCATAGGTGTAAAAGGGCTCCCTCATGTGAGGCGCAACACCATCAAGAATAGGACCGGGCAAAACCTTCACGCCAGTCTTAGGCACTTCGGCGAATTTGGCGCAGCAGTTAGGCTCAGCCCATATAGCGTCAGCCAAATCCTTTCCAATCTTGTTCTTGTTCACCTCAAAGGCAGCCACAAACCTCACGTCACGAACACGGTAACCACCAAAATTAACGTGCATCAACCCAGGCACAGACGCTTTTTCCTTAGCGTCTTTATAGTATTCCACGCCTTGAACCAAAGCTGACGCACAGTTTCCAACACCCGCAATGGCTACACGAACCTCTGACAAACAACATTCCCCAGTTAATATCAACGGCATTGTTAACAAACCCTCATTAACCTTACGCACACCGAAATACCAATACAAAAACCTATTATGACATTAAACGCCATCGCACAGAAAGATTATAAGTGCCTCTCGGATTATTCACTAAATTCAAAACATTTCACGAAGACGTGCCATAAACTTGTCAAGAAAAAATGTTCAATTAAAAATAAAGGAACTAAAATCAGACGTCGCAACCGTAAAGGACCTCCAACTCTCATTTGGACGACTTGTAACAGAAACATGGACCGAGCCCATGGGACCCACACCGTTCCCAAGCATCACAGCCCTACGCGAATGGGACCACAAACTCCTACAGCGGTACAAACCGTTCTACATGCCATACTGCGACGTCTGCTGCCTATGCACCTTCGGCAAGTGCGACCTAACAGCTGGAAAAAGGGGCGCCTGCGGCATCAACATGGAGGCGCAGCAGTCACGCATAGTCTTGCTCGCCTGTTTAATCGGTGCTGCTACCCACACAGCCCACGCCCGCCACATGGTTGAGCACGTAATCGAAAAGTATGGACACGACTTCCCAATAGACATAGGCGGAATCAACATAGAAGTCGAGGCGCCAATAACCCGTCTTGTCTGTGGCGTCAGACCCAAAACCTTAGGCGACCTTGAAGAGGTCTTAGACTACTGTGAAAACCAGATCACCAACTTGCTCTCGTCGACTCACACTGGTCAAGAAGGAAGCCATATCGACTTCGAATCAAAGGTGTTTCATGCTGGAACGATAGACCACATAGGCTTGGAAGTAGCAGACATTGCACAGGTAGCCGCATTAGGCTTCCCAAAAGCCGACCCAGAAGCGCCACTCGTAGACCTAGGATACGGGACAATAGACTCTCAGAAACCAGTGATCTTGTGCATAGGCCATAACGTTGTGCCCGCTACGGGAATAGTTGACTACCTTAAAACGAACGGACTCTACGGCGAAGTAGAAGTCTGCGGCTTGTGCTGCACAGCCCACGACATCACCCGTTACAGTCCAAAAGCAAAAATAATCGGTCCAATCTCTTGGCAACTTCGGTTCATTAGAAGCGGGCTCCCAGACGTCATAGTCCTTGATGAACAATGCGTGCGAACCGACTGTCTCCTCGAAGCCCAAAAAATAAGGGCGCCAGTTATTGTCGCAAGCGAGAAAAACTGCATGGGTCTGCCAAACCGAACAAACGACCCCCCTGACGCAATCGTAACAGACTTAACCGAAGGAAAAGCTTCAGGCGTGCTCATTCTCGACCCAGAAAAGGTTGGAGAAGTCGCGGCGAGAACAGCGGTAAAGGTGGCTCCCAACCGCAAAAAATTCAAGGCTATTCCAAACGTCGAAGACATCATCCAAGGAGCAAAAACCTGCAAAAAATGCAACGACTGCAGAAGAGCGTGCCCACAAGACCTTCACATAATGGAAGCCATAGAAGAAGCCTCAACAGGCAACCTAGAAGCGCTCGCAAATCTCTACGACGTCTGCATAGGCTGTGGACGCTGCGAAAGCGCCTGCCAAGTGGACTTGCCGCTTCACAGTTTCATTGTCAAGGCGGGAGAAAAGAAACTCAAAGAAGAAAAATTCAAGGTCAGGTCTGGAAGAGGCGCCATACAAGACGTGGAAATACGAAACGTGGGCAGTCCAATCGTCCTAGGCGAGATTCCAGGCGTCGTAGCGGTTGTGGGTTGCTCCAACTATCCTCACGGTGGAAAGGAAGTTGTCGACATTTGTCAAGAATTCGCCAACCGTCGATACATTGTGGTCACTTCAGGATGTGCAGCCATGACTGCGGCTATGTACAAGAACGAAGAGGGAAAGACCTTATACGAAATGTATCCTGGTTCCTTTGAAGCGGGTGGAATAGTCAACGTGGGCTCCTGCGTGGCTAACTCGCACATAGCGGGTGCAGCCATCAAAATCGCAAACATATTTGCCAAGCGTAATTTAAGAGCGAACTACGAAGAAATTGCAGACTACATTCTAAATCGTGTCGGTGCGGTTGGTCTGGCGTGGGGTGCCTACTCCCAGAAGGCAGCAGCCATAGGCAGCGGGTTCTGGCGTCTCGGCGTTCCTGTCATTGTTGGTCCTCACGGCGCAAAGTATCGCCGCATGCTTTTAGGGCGGAAAGATCGTGAAGAAGACTGGTATGTTTATGATGCCCGTGTTGGTGACCGTGTGTATGTTGGTCCCACGCCTGAGCATCTTTTTTATGCGGCTGAGTCGAAGGAAGAGGCTATGGTGATGATAGCCAAGCTGTGTATGCGACCGAACGACACCACGAAGGGAAGAGCCATCAAACTAACGCATTACATTGACTTGCACAAACGACTCTACGGCATCTTACCCAACGACATCAACCTCTATGTGCGAACTGAACTAGACATACCAATAACCATGAAGGAAGAGGTCCACAAGATACTGGAAGAGAAAAAGTGGAAGGAAAGCAGAATCCCAGACCCTACACTCTTGCCGAGAATGATTAGAAAGAGAAAGGAGGAAGCATGATGGCAACGGCTGAACCTTGGCAAAAAGCAGAAATCCCAGGACCCACCAAGGCTTTGGTCATAACCAAACCAGAGGTTGTCGTCGCCATGGTGAAGAAGGCGAAACGTCCAATTCTAATTGTTGGACACGAAGCCGCTGAAACTGATATAGACGGTAAGAAACTCATAGACTACGCAATTCGCATCTCAGAGGTTGGCAAAATTCCCGTGGTGGCTACGGCGCATGTCGTAGGCGAGTTTGTCAAGCGGGGCTTTCAACCTTCAGTGTTTATGCCAGCTGTTGACATAGCTAACAGACTGACGGATTCTGAATGGAAAGGGTTAGACGGCAACGGTCAATACGACTTGGCTATGTTTATGGGCATCACTTACTATATGGAGTGGGTTCTTTTCTCAGCGCTCAAAAACTTCGGCCAAAGCCTAAAAACTATTAGTTTAGACAGGTACTATCATCCACACGCTTCTTGGTCTTTTCCAAACCTTTCGGCTGAGGACTGGGCTCAAAATCTCCAAGTTATTGTTGACAAGTTAGGAGGAGAATGAGAAAATGTCGATGTTCGCGGACATTCCAGTCGATGTTGGCGTCATCTATGAAGGAGAACGAATAAGATACAAGGACACGCAGGTTGAGTTGGGCGGCGAACGCATCGACACCAAGTTCGAACTAGCCCGAGTCAAGGGCATAGACGAAATCGAAGACGGAAAAATAATAATCATAGGACCTGACATCAAGGACATGGAAGTCGGCAGTGCTCACCCCTTCGGCATTCTCGTTGAAGTCGCTGGGAAACAACTCGAAGAAGGATTAGAAAGCGTTGTTGAACGAAGAATCCACGCTTTCTGCAACTACATTGAAGGGTTCATGCACCTCAACCAACGCTACGACATTTGGCTACGCCTAAGCAAAAAGTCCTTCCAGAAAGGCTTCAACTCCTTCACATACGTTGGAAAAGTCCTCCAACGACTCTACAAGAACGAGTTGCCCATCATCGAGAAGATACAGGTCACGTTTATCACGGATCCCGCCAGAGTAAAAGAAATGTGTGCAGAAGCCTTGCAAATTTACGAGGCTCGGGACGCCAAGGCTAGAGGGTTGAAGGACGAAGAGGTTGACAAGTTCTACGGCTGCAGCCTCTGCCAGTCTTTTGCTCCAACACACGTCTGCGTGATAACACCTCAGAGGTACTCCAACTGTGGGTCAATCAGCTGGTTTGACGCGAGAGCCACGGCTAGAGTTGACCCTAAAGGTCCCGTTTATGAGATAGACAAGGGAGAGCTAATCGACCCTGTGAAAGGTGAGTATTCGGGTGTAAACGAAAATGTGAAGAAGAAGTCGCTGGGCGAAATCACTCGCGTTTGGCTTTACACTGGTTTTGGATATCCCCACACCTCGTGTGGCTGCTTCGAAGCTGTTGCTTTTTACATCCCAGAGGTTGAAGGGTTTGGAATAGTTCACAGGGGCTACAAGGAAGTAACCGTCAACGGCTTGCCCTTCTCCACAATTGCTGATTCTACAGCAGGAGGCAGACAAGTCGACGGGTTCCACGGCTTGTCAGTTGAGTACATGAGGTCGCCGAAGCTTCTACAAGCTGACGGTGGATGGAACCGCATCGTTTGGATGCCGCAGAGCATAAAGGAACGGGTCAAAGACTTCATACCCAAAGAACTGCTAGACAAAATCGCAACAGAAAATGAAGCCAAAACGATAGACGATTTAAAAGCATTCCTCGAAGCAAGAGCTCACCCAGTGATAGAAAGCTGGAAGGCAAAGCCAGTTGAGGCTATTGCCGAGGAGAAAGAGGTTCCAGAAGGCGCACCCGTTGTTGAATTGCCTACTCTGCCCATAACTGCAGGCGGCTTTAAAATTATTCTAAAAGACGCCAAGATTCACGCCAAGAAAGTTATTATTCGTGCCGAGAGGGCTGAAAGAGCCGAGAAGAGGTGACAAATGTGAGCGAGGGGGAGAAAGAGGAGAGGAAGGCATTCCTCAAGTTCAGCCCCAAACTGATTGAATTGTTGAGCAAGCTTCAAGAACTTGAACTCGAAGATGTTGACATCGACGTAGGCGACCTAGAGATCTGGTTGCAACCGTCGGCTGTTGCTGCTGCGCCGAGGGTTGTTGCGCCTCCAACTGGTTTTCCCAAGAAAGCAAAACCGTCTACAATTATTGAAGTGGACTTTGTTCCCCCGATTGAAACTTATTCGGGCAGAATTGTTGAGGTTCAGTTGGGCGCAACTAAGAGCGATGGTGGAACCCGTGGCAAATCTGTAATAGTTGGTGGAGAAAGGTCTCCTGCCTACTATCTCTTTGAGAATTCGACTCCTCATCCTCCAGTGGTTACGTTGGACGTTTTCGACATGAAGGTTCCATTAGCCAAAGCCGTCAAGATGCATGTTGAAGAGGTTGTAGGCGACCCCGTGGCTTGGGCTAAACTCGCAGTTGACAAGTTCGGTGCAGAAATGATTACACTGCATCTTGTCAGCATCGACCCCCTATTAAATGACACGCCACCCAAGGAAGCTGCGCTCACAGTTGAGAACGTGCTCCAAGCAGTGGACGTGCCAATAGTTGTAGGGGGCTGCGGAGACCCACAAAAAGACCTAAAAGTTTTCGAAAAGGTTGCAACCGTGGCTGAGGGCGAAAGAGTCCTCTTGAGCTCAATCACCCTAGACATGGACATTGAGAAGGCGGCAAACGCTGCAAAGAAACACGGACAAGTCGCCCTCGCCTTCACCTCAATGGATTTAAACCACGCTAGGGGGCTCAACCGCAGACTCTACGAGTTTCTCCCAAAGGAACAAATCATCATGGACACAACCACAGCTGCGCTCGGATACGGACTCGACTACGCCTTCACGGTCATGGAGCGTGCCCGTCTAGCTGGCTTGATGGGCGACCCCGAACTCCAACATCCATTGTCGTCTGGAACAACAAACGCTTGGGCTGCCAGAGAAGCGTGGATGAAGATGGCGCCCGAGTGGGGACCCCGTGAACTGCGAGGACCAATTTGGGAAGTAGTGACCGCGCTCACTCTGCTCTTAGCCGGCGTTGATGTATTCATGATGATGCATCCAGCAGCAGTCAAGACAGTCAAAGACGTCATCAACAAATTGACCAAGAGCGAAAGACGAGGCAAACCTGAGCAGATCAACGATTGGGTCACATTGAAAATCTGAGGACAGTGAAACAATTATGAGTGAAAAGTCTGGAGCCAAAGAACTCAGCCCGATTGACGTTTACATGCTGCTCCCCAAAACCAACTGCAAGAAGTGTGGCTTAGAGAACTGCATGGCTTTCGCAACTAAGCTGGTCAACCGAGAAATCGCGCTTGAGCTGTGCACACCACTCTTAGAGAAGCAGTTTCAGAAGGCTTATCAAAAACTGTGGGATATGCTGAAGCCCTCGGTCAAAGAGGTCACGGTAGGCACGGGCGACAGCGCTGTCAAGATCGGCGGAAAACTGGTTATGTATCGGCATGAACTGGCTTATTTCAACCCCACAGCAATAGCCATCGATGTCACAGACGAGATGCCTGAAGAAGAATTATTGATTAGAGTGAAGAAGACCGAAGGCTTCTCATACGTTTACATTGGTCGAGAGTTAAAACTCAACATGATAGCGATAAGGTCGACTTCAAACGACCCGGAAAAGTTCAAGTCAACCGTGAAGAAGGTTACAGAGAACACAAAGCTTCCTTTGATTCTGTGTTCATTCAAACTCGAAGTGGTTGAAGCCGGCTTGATGGTTGCCCCAAAAGCCAGACCGCTCATTTACGCTGCGACAAAGGACAACTGGAAAGACATGGCAGAACTGGCGCTCATGTACAACTGCCCGCTAGTGGTGTTCGCACCCAACGACCTTAAACTCTTAAGGTCTTTGGCGAAAACACTTGTAGAGTACGGTGTCCAAGACCTAGTGCTTGATCCGGGAACGTTTCCAAACGAGGAATTAACCGACACAGTAAGTAATCTGACTATGATTCGTCGGGCAGCGTGTAAGAGAGGCGACGAACTGCTTGGGTTTCCGATAATGGGCACTCCTATAACGGCTTGGACTGAGCGCTCAGACGTTCCCGAGGTCAACATGTGGAACGAGGCTTACATCGCCTCTGTGCTCATCAATCGTTACGCTGATGTCTTAATCATGCACAGCGCTGAGGGATGGGTGCTCCTGCCAACAACCATTCTGCGACAGAACATTTACACTGACCCTCGGAAGCCTGTTGCCGTTGAGCCTGGAATGAAAACTTTCGGTCAGCCAGATGAAAACTCGCCTGTTATGATGACCACGAACTTTGCACTCACCTACTACACTGTAGCCTCAGACATAGAGCAGTCTGGCATAAACTGCTACCTAATAATTGTTGACACCGAAGGGCTAGCGGTTGACAGTTCGGTGGCGGGCAGAAAACTAACGGCGGAGAAGGTAGCCGAAGCCATCAAGCAGGTGAAGGCTGAAGAAAAAGTGAAGCATCGAAAACTAATCATTCCGGGCAAAGCGGCTCGCTTAAGCGGAGAGATTCAGGAACTGAGCGGATGGGAAATTTTAGTAGGTCCAAGAGACTCATCTGAGATTCCCAAGTTTCTCCAAGAAAAATGGCAATAAGTCAAATTTACCTGCAAAACAATTTTTCTGAAGAACGCGACTACTAGGTTCGTTCAGCTCCTATTTATCTCTAAATTAGTTGCTCGGAAAGTTTAAAACTGTTAGAACATACTCAAACTCAATTATGAAGTGGTGAAATTTTGATTCCTAAAAGAAACATCGCCTTAGTAGCGCATGACAACAAGAAAGATGATTTGGTAGAGTGGGCTGATTTTAATAAAGGAACGTTGGCTCTTCATAACTTGTGCGCAACTGGAGATACTGGGAAAAGAATCATGGAGAAAACTGGCCTAAGGATTACATTGCTTAAAGGCGGGTCTTATGGTGGAGACATGGAGCTTGGCGCCTTGATTGCTAATGAGAAATTGGACTACTTGATTTTCTTCTGGGATCCATTACAATCTCTTCCCCACGATGTCGACGTTAAGGCACTTCTCAGAATAGCAGTCTTGTATAATGTGCCTACTGCTTGTAACAGGGCGACAGCGGATCTAATAATTTCTAGTCCACTTTTTCACAGTGCAGAATATGAGCCAGCAAAGGAACGAGCCAAAAAGTAATTGCGCGCGTAACAATAGCAATGAGTCGACGCTCTAGGCAACGACTCTGCCTCAGCGATTCTGTTTGTTAAGCAAAACTTCTATAAAACAGAAGATGTAAACAGAGAGGCTTCTGACTGAGGAGTGTGTTCAAATTGGGGAAGGTAGATGAGCAGATTGTTGCCTTGCTGAAAAATTCAGAAAGTCCCTTGACTCTCGTGGAAATCGCTGAAAAACTCGGCAAACCACCTAAGACAATTTTCAGAGCGTTGCAGAAACTGTTTTCAGAAGGAAAAGTAGACTGCGACGTCCGCACTCGTCGATACACGCTTGCAAAAGAATAAAACTCGTTGAGACTCAGCTCTTCTTTTCTTCTTCAGATTGGAACATGGGTCTTCGGTATCGTTTCATGTATGTTTCTTGGTCTGGAAACAGTGACTCAATGGTTTTCTTTCTGTTTCGTGCGCTAAGACGTTCCAGAAGTAAACAAACATGTATGGGGTTGCTAAACCTTTCATTCTCACCGTTGGGACGTTTTCTCTCAACTTGGATGCAGTTGTCCACCATGCAGTTTAGAACGCATGACGTGCAGTAGACACAGAGGTCTTCTGTGATGCCAATTTCGCCCGATTTCCAATAAAGTGCGCTTGTGGGGCACACTTGGATGCAGAACTTGCACTCCACACCCTTGCAGGTCTTCATGTTGACACTAATTTTGCCTTCTTCAAAGAACTCCTTTACTCCGATTGAATGAAGCAGTTCCGTCCTCTTTTCCCGCTTCTTTCGTTTGGAAGCCTCGAGGAGGAGCCCATAAATGTCCATGCTGGCTGTTTCGTCTTGTTTTTTGGGCATTTTTTTCTCTGTGCCTCCTCTGGCTTGTTTTCGGCTTTTCTTACCTCTTTTTATGTGCATAACAATGATGGATTGCATGTATTGATTTTGAAGCTAGAATAAGTTTGGTTTATGTCGCCATATAAAAAGGTTCAACGAAATGAGCAAGAGAAATCTGAATTCACACTTAACAAGTCTTTTATGAGTTTTTAAAATATACTCAGAAAAAAGGGATGCTCCTGTGAGCACTGTGTTGGTGGTTGCCGAACTAGTTTCGGCGTCTGTAGCCATTCTATTAGCGTTTCTAAGCCTGTTCTGCAGAAAAGCCCTTCGCGAACGAGGCATACACAGAAGCCTCTGGACCCCAGTGTTTGCGTCAAGCTACCTCTTCTTAGTCGGCTCCCTCGCAGCTCTATTATACACTTTCTCAGTCGATATGATGACCGAAATCAAAACACTTGAAATACTCTATCACGTTTCGTGGCTAGCCGGACTTGGCATTCTGGCGTACGGAGTCTACGACTACCTCCGAATGATAGAAAAATCATAAAACCAGCCAAAAACCAGAAAGCAGGCTTTTACCTTTTTCGCTCCTCAACCGCTTTCAAATGATAGATTTCTATTTGAAGCCTATTAGACTACAAATAAAGGGACTA
>Ga0315309_1000323_pt1 | contig 28749 bp, 25 predicted proteins | sample TDP4_MG_FD_203080 | JGI IMG/M metagenome (GOLD analysis project Ga0315309, IMG submission 203080) | Freshwater sediment microbial communities from Lake Towuti, South Sulawesi, Indonesia - TDP4 | ecosystem: Environmental > Aquatic > Freshwater > Lake > Sediment | place: Indonesia: South Sulawesi...
TGCGGGACATCGTTCGCTCCTCCTGTAGCTATTCTACTTCGGCATAAGTTGTACCACAAATGGAGCCAACGCGCAAGCCCGCACTCCGCCAAGGGAACTGCTTATATCATAATTTCAGATTTATGATGTTGATTTCAACGGCGTTAAGAGAAGCGGTGCTTACTCGTTCGATATGACCAGCAGGTCTTCCGGCCCATAGACGTGCTCGGCGGTGAAAGCAACCCAGCGGCCGTCGGGTGAAACGAGCGCGTCCTGGTATTGGACGGGGAGGTAGACCAGGGGGAACGGCTGCTTTTCGGTGAGCGCCGGTGAGACGCACTGTGTTGGGTGACACGTCTCGCACCAGAGTGCGTTGGGGTTCTCGTCGAAAGGCGAGACTGTATCCATATCCAAGTGGTAGGCGTGCAGAGGTTGCGGGTGGCCGGGACGCCAGTCGCTCATGTCGTAGTAGCCGCCACACCACTGGCGATAGACCAGCGACTGGGCGTCCGCCCAGCCCAGCGGTTCGTATTGGCACTCTCGCACCTCGGCTGCCGTCTGGCAGCTTTTGACCACCCCGGCCAGCAAGCCAGGCTTGTCCACGACGCGCATCTCGACGCCCGGCGTGGCCTTGACTGCTGGCTGGTAACGCATCAGCAAGGGGAAAGCCAAGACCGCCACGAGGGCGATGGCCACCAGATAGAAGCTTTTACGCCGCCAGACCTGACCGCGTTCTCGGACGACCAGCCAGACGAGGGCAATCAGCGTCAGCAACAATGCGGCCAAGCTGAAGGCCAGGTAGCGCGTCACATCGCTCAGGAATCTGGCTATGGAGAAGAAGGGTAGGTCAAGGGTAACAACTAAACCAAAGGGTGGGTCTTGGGGAAAAAGGGTAGCGGTCAGCCTGAATAGAGCCCCTACAAGTGTTGCTGCCAGGAAAGGCAGGGCGAACAGGGTTGCCAGGCTGACAAGTCCGGACTCGATCTTTTTCACGGTTTCGCCTCCTTGTAGTGGTGGTAGTAGTAGGGTAGAGACCTCTTTCAGGAGTGGGTTTTTGGGCCAGGCGGCCTGGATGTTGGCCCTCACCCCCCCCGCCCCCTCTCCCGTCTACCCTTCCGCTCCGCTCTAGGGCGACAGGAGAGGGGGAGATTCCCCTTCCCCTCTCCTGCGCCTCAGCGGGGGAGAGGGGAAGGGGTCGGGGGATGGGGTGAGGGCCATACCCACCTGCGGGTTCTCTCAAAATCTCTACTGCCTCACTGGACAGCGTAGACAATCTCCAATTGCATCGTCAGTTCCAGTTCGCCGGGAGCAATGGGACCGCCGCCACCACCGCCCATGTCGACAGCCACGGCTCTGGGGAAGCTAACAGCGTAGTAGCCGCCACCGCCACCGATCACTTCGCTGACACTGACGACATCGCCCAGCTTAAGGCCATTGAGGGTAGCCAACTCCTGAGCCTTGGCCTTGGCATCGGCCACAGCCTTCTTCCGCCCCTCTGATTCCACCTGGCTGGGATCGGCCAGGCTGAACGTGACGCCGTAGATATTGTTGGCCCCGGCTTCCATAGTCGCACCCAATACAGTCTCCACCGTTTCCAGGTCACGGATGGTGACCGCCACCTGGTTGCTCACATGATAGAGGATCTCTTCGGATGGACCTTCTGGGCTATAGGGGCGCTCGGCCCAAACGCTGAAGCCAGAGGTCTGGATATCCTTTTCGGCAACCCCCTGTTCCTTGAGGACTTGGAGCACGGCTTGCATAACGTCCCTCGCCCCACTGCTGGCCTCTTTCACCGTGGGCTTTACCACTTCCACGCCGATGGTGGCCTGGGCAATGTCGGGCTTGATTCTGACCTTGCCTTCGCCGACGACGGTGATGGTGCGGGGCAACGTAGACGTCGCCTCAGCGTGCGTCTGGGCCTGGGCAGCAGGTAGCGCAAACCCCGTCCGTGCAACAACCAGCACCCCGGCCAGCACCAGCACAGCAACATTTGTTGTAGCCAGAATCCATAACTGATGGGTTTTCATCTTTCTTTTCCTCCATATTTTTATAGATTTTGGGAAGCTCTTTGAACCATGAAGCGTTGTTCCTGACACGCCCCACCTGCACAGCGAAAGCTGGGGAGCGCGAAGGGGGTGGACTCAAAGAGGTTTCGCCACGTTCTAGACGGTTTCAGGGCCGAAAAGGTTCCCCTTTTTTCCCATGTTGGATTTCACCTCTTCGCGCGGCAGACCTGCGAACGGTCACCTTGCAGTCTCCCTAACCACTAATAATACTTCGAAAGGGCCTTGCTTGCTGTACGTATGCCTGACGGCTGGCCGACGGATGACCTACGGGCCAGTCAATGTGCCAGCCAGCCGGATAGTCGAGAGCGTAGCCGATTTCGGTGTCAGTGTAGGTTGCCATCGGTCCGAGCGCCTGGGCGAGCAGGGTGGAGGCAGGGGCCTGAACCTGTGGCACAACCGGCCCACGCCACCAATCGAAGAGTTGGTCCCAGTCAACATGTCCATAGTAGCCGAACCAGCCCGAGGCCGGACCTGGCAAGGGGGTCAGTTCGTCCACCACCCGACAGGGGTCGCCACCCCCAGCGGGGATGAGCCACAGGGAAGCCCGCCCCTCGGCGTCCAGGCGGGCAAAGAGGAGGTGGCTCCCGTCGGCCGACCAGAGAGGGCGCTCGTCGCGGTAGGCCGGGTCATCGGTGATCTGTTGAAGTTGAGGCTTGCCCTGGGCGTTTACCACCCAGATACGGCGCTCCATCATCCCCAGGCGAGCATCCTCTCCACCCACCAGGTCGCCCCGGTCAGGCATAGCTGCATAGGCCAGGTGGACGCCATCCGGGGACCAGGCCGGTGAAAAAGCGACCTCACTTTCATCGGTGAGCCAGGTGAGTTCGCTACCGTCCGCCTCGACCACAGCGACGCGCTTATTAGTCCACGTGGCCCGATATTCGCCAGCCGTCACTGCCAGCCGGTTGCCTTGCGGCGCTGGGGCAAGAAAGTCATCACGCACCAGCATAATGTCCACCAGTTTGATGGACTCGCCTCCACTGGTCGGTAGACTGTATAGGGCCACTCCATCAGCCATGATGGAGGCAGAGAGGACGTCACACTGCCAGAAAAAGATGTGTTGGCCATCGAGAGACCAGCCGGCCAGGACGGCCTCGCCCTTTTCGGGCGCGCCACTGGCGTAGAGTTCAGTCCGTTGCCCGCCATTGGCTGGGACTTTCCATAACCCCTGGTAGGTGAGATATTGGGCGGGTCGCTGTTTCAACCACTCGTAAGCGATCCAGGCCCCGTCGGGGCTCCAGGCGATGCGACCCAGTCGCCCCACCGCACCTGTGGCGGGGAGAATTAACGTTACTGGATCGGTACTATCGGCATTGATTGTCTCTAGGCTCAGCATATCGGAGCCAGCGACGTAGGCCAGCCGATCTTCCGCAGGCGACCAGGCGAAGGCGCTCACAGGGCCACGCTCATAAAGAGGGTGAACATCGTTTCCATCGGCCCGTATCAGCCAGACCTGGTAGTCGCCCTTGCGGAAGGCCAGCCATTCGCCGGAGGGCGACCAGCGAGGCTGGCTGTTGCGACCGTCGGTGGTCAGGCGTTGGGGTTCGCCATCGGGCAGGGCCTTGACCCAGATGTCGCCGCCCTGGACATAGGCCAGTTTCCCCAAGGCGGATGCACTTGTCTCATACGCGTCAGCGGGAAGAAGCCGGAAACTATCCACAACGGGCGCGGTCTGAGGGACGGTCTCTGCATCACATCGGATCGGCGCATCCGATTTGATGCGCAGAACATAGCCCCGTCCTTCCGCAACAAAGACCGCAGTGAGTGCCCGCATCTGCGGGCACCACTCGCCTGCACCTGCTGCGTAACTGATCGCGGCACCGGAGATCAGTCCGCCATTCGCCGTCACCGTTCTTGTGGGTGATGGATCGTCCACGCCGCCCGTGAGCCACTTCAACAGCTCATCGGGCGAATCCATGATTGGATCGGGGATGATTTCCACTTCCAGCACGTAGCTTCCACCGATGAGGTCCGTGTCTTCGTACGCGAAGGTCGTAAGGCGTCCTTCCTGAGAGTGTGTCACTTTGGCACCATTGGGGATGGAAAGTTGGTAACCCCAGTGCGGGTGAATGTAACTGACGAACTCAAAGACGGTGCCTGGCAAGATGGTGAGTGGCGCAGGCGTCGGTATTACTGTCGCCGTGGCAACTTGGTCGGGCGTGGGGGTGCGCTTGACGCTCACCTCCAGGGTGCCGCAGGCGGTGAGGAACACGAGCAGGCTGAGCAGGATGAATGGACAAAGATGTCTTCGCAAAGTGGGTTGCGTCTTCATCGGAGCCTCCTATTGAGCAAGATTTCAGGTTTCTGTCCGCATTAAAGATCCTATTCAGCGACGAAGCTTTGGGTCCACTGGGGTCGCTCCGGGACCTGGCTAGCTTCGAGCATCTCCCGCCACTTTTCGTCTGTCAGGCGGTCTTCCATGGGCCAGGGGAACTCGTAGTAGGAGAAAACGCCGCCTTTGGCGATCTGGGTGTTGCCCTCGATTTCCACCACGACGTAGATCTCGAAGACCCTCCCCACGGCTTCCTCCAGCACGCGCCCGCTGGGATCGGTGGCCACGTCGGCTATCACCGCCGCTTCCTCCTCGGAATACATCCGACCTCCTCTCTCCTCGGCATCGGCGGCGGCCATGGTCAAGAATTCCAACTCTCCACCATAGTAGCGTAAGCGCTCGTATTCCTCCTCCGTTAAGGGCATCCCGGCCAACTCTTTCTCAGCCACCGTTTTCAAGAAGAGGAGCAGGTTTTCCAGGCGCAACAGACTCTCCCTGTCGAAGTCAATGAGCAGACCTCGACCAGTGAGTCCCTCGATGGTCATCTTCGTCAGAGCCGTCAGGCGGGCATAGACCTCGGGGTTGGGCTCAACATAGCCCTTGGGCCGTTCTTCTGGGCCGTTGCCCATCTCGGCGTAGCTCTGCTTGGCGTAGAGGATGGTGTCGTGTTTGAGTTCCGCCCAACTCCCTAAAGCGGTGTGCAGATCCTTACGCGTCCAGGCCTGGGTTCGCATGAACGATGGATAGCTCTCCTCTTTCGGTTCGATGAGCGGCTGGAAGGCATAGAGCCAGGCCCAATACAGATTCTGCGTCCAGCACTCGGGCGGCTTGGCGACCATCTCACGGCGAAGTCTCTCCATCTGGTCCGTGTAGCCGGCGTAGGTCGTCTCACCAAGCTCCTCCAGGAGGCGATAAGCCTCCTCTGAGCCCATGGCGGCAAAGAGGTCCAGACCCCTGGGCAGCGTGCGGGGCCCGGGGATGCGGTCATAGACGAGTTGGTTGAAAATGTAGGCATCAATGACGAACCGCTGGCCCATGAAGCGGAATCCCTGAGCAATGGAAAGGGAGACGATCTCCGGCTGAAAGCGGCGCTTGGCTTCATCAATGAAACGGGTCAGCCTGGCCTCGTCGGCATAACCGAGCAGGTCCGGGACAACCCCGTAGACCTCATCGCGCAGGGCAGCGTAGTCGTGGTAGTGGGGGTCGTCACTCCGGCCAACGAAAAAGACCGTCGGTTCGTAGATTCGATCCCAGACTTTCAGGGCTGGCTCGCCTTTCACCTCGGCCACTTCCAGCGCATTGGTCAAGAGCAACGCCGAGAGGGTTGGGTCTGGTTTGTACGGGAAAGTCATTCGCCCGTGCCACATCATGGCCCTGAAATACCGGGAGAGCGCCTCGCTCCTGGTGTAGTGGCCGCGCGCGATGTACTGGCTGTAGTCCTCCTTGTAACCGAAAAGGGGTGACGGAGCCAGGCCAGCGTGGGCCTCGATAAGGGCCAGCTCGGCTTCCACCTGGTCAGCCACAGCTTCGGGCGGCGCAAAGTCCGGGTCCAGCAGCGACACCGCGACGGCGAAGCAACCCACGTTCCGCCGGGCGGCGCTCTCCAAGGGGGTACCCTTCAGTTCCTTCAACTGAAGCAAAGAGACGTCCAGGAGGGCTCGATCCAGGGCCAGGAGGTCGGGGGCGAAGAAGTCTACCTCGTCGGTGCGCAGCACCTTGTCAAAGAGCAGGTGGTAAATGTGGAAGACAGAGTCGGTGGTGACAAAGACCGGCAGTTCCTGGTAGCGAGCCTCCTCGTAGAGGTGGAAGAACTCGCCGTAGTTGGCCGGGGCCACCACGAAGCCGTTGGCCGCCAGTTTCGCCCGCTGACCTTCGCTGAACTCGAAACGGCCCAGGTTGGCCACCCGATTCAGATCCAGCGGCAGCTCGTAGCCGATATGGCTGGCGGGCAAGGCAACCGGCACCGGCCGGTAGGAGAAGCCCGCTGCCGGAGCAGCCGCCTCAGAGGTGAGCGTTGGCATGGGCGTGGCGGTGGCTGGTGGGGTCGGCCCGATGGGTGGCAGGGTAGGGGTCTCTGTGGGCAACAGGCCAATGGTTGCCGTGGCCGGTGGTGTGATGAGCTCAGGAGTGGTCGCCGGCAGGCAGCCCGCAAGCACGCCAGCGATGGTCAGGACGCCCAGAAAGCGAATGGCTGTGTTGGACACGATCTCACTTTGCATTTCAGACCTCCTCTTCAGGGATTGTCTTGGACAACGATGTCGAGCACGTTGTCGGTGCTGATGTCTTCCAGAGCCAGATGCTGGTAACGGCCGGCAGCGCTGCGCCACTCCAAGCTGAAGCCCCAGCCATTCCAGCGCCAGATCGTCACGTGACGGGCAGGAGCCTCCCTCCCGTCGTCGTAGCTTCCCTCCAGGACAACCAGTTCATTTCGCCCATCCCCGTCCACGTCGCCAAAGGCGAACTCGTGGATGGGATCGGGAAGGGCAGAACTACACCACCTTGGCCGCAGAGCCCCCCGTTGGAAGCCGTAGATAAAGAGATGGCAGCTCTCGCCAGCCGCGTTCTTGTTTCCTTCGATCAACGATGGCCCTCTGTAAAAGCGGTCAATGGGCAGGGGGGCGAAGGGCTTCCAAAGGACGAAGGCCAGCTCCACTCCGCCATCGTTATCGGCGTCGGCCAAGGCGGCCTGATGCACATCCCAGGTGGGATCGCTATGCCAGATCTCCTGCTGCTCATCATAAAGACGCAAAGCGCCATCCCTCAGTTCCACCCACTCCCCCCGACCATCCCCGTCGAGGTCGCCGCTTGGTTCCCCCGGCGAGTTCGGGGAGTAGTTCGCAAGCCACCATCCCTCATAGTCGCTTCCGGCGTGGATGAAGGCGTGCCAGGGCGACATCTTGTGATCCGACAATACCCGCTTTAGAGTCTCCTCTCCCTCCGCTGCAGAGGAGAGATGCACCTGGCCATTTTCTTCGATGGCTACGGGAACGATGCTGATGCCGATAAGGCCACCCCGATCAAAGAGGCAGCGCAGGATCACCCCCTCCTTGGTCTCTGCCAGGAAATACTGGCTGAAGAGGAAATTGCCAAGGCTGTAGGCCACCAATGTGAGGCGATCCTCATTCTTGAGCCACTCGATGGGCTGTAAGACATGGGGGTGATGGCCGACGATGATGTCTGCACCGGCGACGGCCAATTCTTGAGCCACTTTGCGCTGGCGATCGGTGGGATGGGAGGAATACTCCCGTCCCCAATGGAGGGAGACGATCACCACATCGGCCACATCCAGCGACCTGGCGACATCGGCCCTGGCCCGCTCAAGCTCCAGCCAGGCGCTGCCCGCCCGGTCGTCCGTGGCCATGAAACTAGCCTGCGTGTCATCGTAGGCCAGGAAGGCCAGCTTGACCCCTTTGACCTCTATCATCAGAGCAGCACGGGCCTTAACCTGGTTGCACCCAACTCCGACATGGGCGATCCCGGCCCCCTCCAGGGTAGCCATGGTCTCCAGCAGGCCCTCCTCGCCACTATCGGTACAGTGATTGTTAGCCAGAGAGACCACGTCAAAGCCAGCCTCGGCCAAGGCCTCAACTGCCGACGGCTCGGCCCGCAAATCGTAGCCCTGGGCCACCTGCTCTGCGGTGGTGAGAGGTGATTCCAGGTTGGCGAGGGCGATGTCCGCTTTCGCCAGCAGGTCCTTGACAGGGGCAAAGGGATGGGATGTACCTCGCCTGGCCATGATATAGCCCACATAGCGCCCCAACATCACGTCGCCGACTATGGCCAGATTGACCACCTGCCCCGTCTTATGAGCCGGTGAGCTGAGAGCGGTCGGCAAGGGGGTGGCCAGGAGTGGCGAAGATATAGGGGCTGGGTCTGGCGGTGTGGTTGTCTCCCCCACCGTCGCACAAGCTGCAAAACTCGACACCAGGAAGATGAGAGTTGCATTGATAGTTCTTACCATTTGCACATACACTCTGATAGTGAGAGGGTTCCTGAGCTCGTGGTACACGTGATCCAGGAAGGCGTGGGGCCCTTGAGCAGTTCCTCGATAGCCGCTCGACCTACGGCCGGAATGCAAGGAGCAGCGTCTCGATCATCCGCTCGAACAGCGCCGGGTCCTGCCAGGTCTGCAACAGCAGCACGCCGCCCGGCCGCTGCATTAACAGGATTTCGGTCCGGTCGCCCGTCACATCCACGCTGAGCCGGATAGCGTCCAAGTCGTTGACGGTCATGGATTGCTCGCTCAGCACTCGATCCTCGATCTGCGCGCGCATCTGCGCGATGGTCGTGGCCTGCGTACGCAGAATCGGAACGATCTCCACTTTGTATAACGATGGGTCAGGGCGATCAATGGGCGGCCAGCCGACGTCACGGCTGTGATAGTTCTGAATAGCGACGATCCCACCCATCCCCTCGCCGGTAGCGTCTTCAACGATCCAGCCGGCTGGAATCCCGATCGCGATGCCCAATTTCGGATTGGTGTACACCTCGGCCAGTGGCACGCTGCGATGAAACGGGCGCGCGGCGGGTTGTTCGCGGCTGGTCAGCAGTGTCGGCGGGTCGAGGGAGGTGATCCAGCCTTCGACCAGCGCGAGCGTGTTGTGGTCGAGCAGCCAGCGCAACATGTCAGTAAAATGGCCTTCGGCGGGGGTCACAATCACAGGAGTGCGCTCCGGACCTCGACTTAGGGTGAAGTAGTCCTGGCTGGCCATCAGGTGGCACATGCCGAGATAGCCCACCAGCCGCACCCGCCCATTGTCCAGACACGCTTCGTCGGTGTCGGCCCGGGGCGTGCAGTCCACCAAGGACGATACGTCTCTCGGCCAGCCGGCCGGTCAGTAGAGGACCGGGGGATGGGTGGGTGTAAAGCCAGGGATTGGCGTTGGGGTGGGCAGCGGGGCGGGCGTGGGGGTGCGCTCGATCCCCACCTCCAGGGTGCCGCAGGCCATCAGCGTTGAAGAGAGCAAAGCGACGGCAAGCCAGGCGGCAACTGCTTTTCTGCCATTCACGGCGCTCATAAGAACACCTCCAAAACGTTGATGTCCATCAGTTCCCCGATGGCATCCTCATTATATCACGCCGATGTAACGAGGATGTGTCAGGCCAGCCACAGTCTCGAAACATCTTGTAACAATCTCGTTACACAGTGATGCCCGCTCAGCGGGCATCAGGCAGCGGCCAACGTCAATCCTGCGGTAGGTTAGGAAACATTATCGTAATCCCTATCCTCCCGGAAAAGACTCAGCGCGTTTTCTGCGGCTCGCGCGAAGGCGCCATAGGACGATGCACACGATCCCATAAGCTACCAGCCCTACCAGCACCGCCCAGGGCAGGATGGCGATAGCAAAGAAGATCAGGAAGTCGCCAAAGCTCCGCGCGCTGTCCACCAGCGTTTCAACTGCCTGGTGGACGGACTCGGCGGGACGCCAACGGGCGCCGACCGGCTGGCTGAGGGGATAGGGCTGCAGCTCTATCCAGATGGCGGCGAGTTGCGCCGACTGCTCCAGATATTGCATCTGCCCCTTGATTGACTCGATAGTCGCCTCCCGCTCGGTCAGTTGCTGCTCGGCCTTGAGGAGTTCGTCGGTTGTTCGTGCATCTTTCATAAGCTCAAGCAACCGTTGGCGGGCCGTCTCCAGGCTCTCCAGGCGCGCTTCGAGGTCAACGTATTCCTCGGTGACGTCTTGACCCGACTCGCTGCGAGCGGTCACTTCAACGGCCAGGCCCGCCAGGCGATCCATCGCCTCATCAAAGCGGGTGGCCGGGACACGGATGTTCAGGGTGATGCGGGGCGAACTCCCCTCGATCCCGCCCTGCTCCTCGCTGGTGACAACGTATGCGCCCCCTTCGGCCATCTCGGCAACCATTTCCTCGATCGCCTCTTGTACGGCGCGTGTGTCTTCCACGACCATCGTGATACTGCCGTTGCGGACGATCAAGCGCTCGATCGGTTGCCGAAGGCCCCAATTCGTGGCCGCACGGGGAGCAGGGGCAGGCATGGGGATAGGAGTGAGACCCAGTGCGGGAGCGCGGTAGAAATAGCGATCCGTCCCAGCGGCTCGGCCGCCGTCTTCAACAGGCGGCGGCAATACAGCCACGGCTGGAGCTTCCGTAGGCGCTGGTAGTGAAACGACTGTGCCACCGGAACGTCCCCACCCGGTATAGATACCAAAGCCGATCGCGAACGTCAGCGCAATCCCAAGTAGGACACCTCCGGCGATGAGTCCATTCCAGATCATATTGCCGTGCGACACCTCACGTTTGACATGAGAATCACGCGCTTCTACCATCTGTTGCTCTCCCTTTCGATGCTTCCCCGTCCACCAAAGCAGCCGGGCGAATGGCCAGCGTTTGTGCTCGTCTTCCATTGTATGCGGCGTAGGTGTAGCATACGTCTGTTGCCCTTCCATCTCCGCCTGGTAAACCTCATTCACCTCGAGGAGCATGCGTTCCAGCATGGGGTCCCTTTCAGCTTCCTTAAGGACGGCGGACACGATTTCAAAGTCACCCCGCTCCAACGCGTTGCTGTACTGGTAGAGTGCCTTCTCGCACGCGAGTTGACGCGCCTGTTCTGCCTCTCGTCTATTCATTGCCCTCATCCTTCTGTCCTTCTGGCACGTGCCAGGCGTCGCGCAGCCGGTTGAGCGCCCGGTGAAGCCGCACGCGCGCCGCGCCGGGTGTGACACCGAGCTCCTGTGCCAGTTCCTTGCCGTTCAGATCGTGCAATATGGCCAGTCGTAACACATGTTGATCGTCTTCCGACACTTGGGCCAGGATCGTGGAAGCTGCTTCGTTCGCCTCCAGGTCCTGCGCCGGGTCTGCAAGGGTGAGTGCTGCAAGCCGGTCAAACAGCTCACCCTCGCTCAGGGTGTCTCCAACACCCGGATAGAGATCGCGCACGAGGGGCTCACGACGGCTGCGGGTTGCACGCTCGACCTGCTTGCGTTTGATCAGGTTGGCGGCGATGCCCAGCAGCCAGGCCATTGGCTGGCCCGATGGTCTGAACCTGTCCGCGTGTTCGAGCGCCTCGACGACGACCTCGTTCAACAGTTCCACCGCAGCCAACATCGCTCCTTGACCGCCGGCAAGACCCGCCCGCAGAAGGTAGTAGCGCAGCGTCCCCAGCAGCGTTTCGGCTTCCGCTTCAATGAACCGCCTGAGCAGGATGCGATTGGCTGTGGTCGTATCCGTTTGGTTCATGCGTTCCTCGTCGAGGATAATGGTACCAGGGCCCTCTATAATATATTCAATTTCGAGGCCCAAAATGTTACAGGTCGCCCAGTTCGACCGGTTGAGGGAAGGGCAATCCAGTCATCGTTCGACTACATTAGACGCGATCTCAACGCGCGACCTACGGTTCCCTGTCACCGGTTGGCGCAGCGCCCGCGCGGCGACGACCAGGTACCAGATCAGCGCGGACAGCGCCAGCGTGGAAAGCTATGGCACGGCCAGGTGCCGACCAAGCGGCGCCCGCAGCAGGTCGAACAGTCCCCACATCGGGCTCGATCGCCCCAGCGCCCCGGTCCCGACCGATGGCGCAGACGGACTGTGAGCCCGACCACGCTCGCCAGCGAGACAAAGCCTCACAGAACCACCGCACGCCAGCTATCCCATACCATCGCCAGCGGTGCGCCAAGCTGTAGCGGGGCCACGAACTCCTGCTATAGCGGCGACGAGCAAACCGCCGTAGCCCGACGCCAGTGCCAGCAGACGGCAACGGGTGCACTCAAGGGTGGGACTCTGGGACGGGCACGACGGAGCACAGCGCGAGGCGGCGGCAGACCTCGCGTCCGTCGAGCCTGGGCATCAGCACGTCCAGCACGATCAGGTCGGGGGCGAAATCAGCGACTTGGCGCAGGGCCTCTTCCCCGTCACTGGCCACTTCAACGGTGAAACCAGCCCGTTTCAAGAAGGGGGCCAGGTTGGATGTAATCGCCTCCTCGTCGTCAACCAGCAGGATTTTGGATTGTGATACCATCCTCTCAAACTCTTTTCTCAGGGCGCCGGGAACCCAAGCGGCGGCCATCTGAGAACATTCATCGGCTCCAATCAGGTTGTCGAAGTGACCACTAGAGGGGTGGCCAGGTTTCGATGGCGGCGATCAGCCAACGCCCTTCTCACTCCAAGAAGCGCACCCGGAAGCGGTGCCGCCAGTCGTTGTTGAAGAAATCAATGATCTCGCCCTGGGAGACAATGTGCCCCTGTTCATCAACATAACCTGCCAGCCATTTGCCCACTCTCCCCCTAGCCCAGGAACTCCACCCGGCCCCCGGAACCGGCCCAGCCCTGTAGTGCTTCCTCCCATCCTGACCCCCAGGCGATTTGCCATCCTTCGGGTGTCAGGCGCAGGAGCAGGAAGGTGGCGTCGCCGGTGCTGCCAAAGCTGGCGGGGATCACCCCTAGCTCCCATCGGCCGTCCCGGATGACGACCCGCGCCTCCTGTACCGGGTTGATAAACAGCTCCCACTGCGGTGGGGTCTGAGAGCGCACCCGGTCTCCGTCGCGCCAGAGGATGAGGGGCCGGGGTGGTTTATTCTCCTTCCCCGGCAGCGAGCTGACGAAGACGACCCAGGGCTCCCCTTCAGCGCGGCGGTAGTAGAAAAGGCGGAAGCCATAGGTAGCTGCCAGTTTCTCCATGGCGGCCTGAACCTGGGAGCCGTTCCAGAGTTGGGCCTCAGGCCGGCTCAACAAGGCAACGACCGCTTCGCGGAAGGTGGGCCGGGCCAGCGGGGTGGGCGTCACTGCCAGGGGCTCACCCTCCTCGCCCACGAGGATGACCTGACCTGTGGCCGTAACCCGGAAGACCCACCGGTGGCAGCAGCCGGTCTGACAGACGTCCTGCGTCCCCGTAGCCGGCGGGGCCCAATCATAGGTGAAGGTCACGATGACATCATCCCTCTCCCGCTGGGCCTCGGTCTTGTAGAGGACGCCCTCCTGCCCGACGGTGCTATCGGCCACCAATGGGAAGCGTTCAGGATGGACGACTGCCAGCAGGTGCTGGCGCGCTTGCAAGATAGCCCATCGCTCGTCGCCAACGGGGATGGCATCGAAGTGGAGGCTATCGAGCACCCGGTCCAGAGCCCGGCGGTCCGCCTCTGCCACCGGCCCCGCCAGATAAGCCAGCAGGCTCCATGTCCTCCCCCACTTGTCGAAGCGTAGCTCCAGGCGTGAAAGCTTGCCCGGCACCAACTCCTCCCACTCCGCCTTTCCTCGTACCGGGGTCAGGTCTTGGGCTTCCATCTCCGGGCCATAGTCCTGGGGCGCGCAAAGAGGCCCCTCGATCAGCCCAACCTCGAGGTAGACAGCCCCCGGCGGCAACTGCTTGAGCACCACCTCAGGATTATAGCCCCAACTGCTGGGGCCCGTCTGCTGCTGGGTAATCCAGAAGCCGTCACGTCCCAGGCTATTGACCGCTGCCAAGCCGCTGCGGTAGCGGTATATCATCGTGTACCCTTCAGCGACCCTCCAGCCTGGCGGGGCATCGAGGGAGAAGTGGCCCTCGGCGTTGCGATAAGTCGTCCATTCCGCGGTTGGCGTCTCCATCGCCTGCGTGCAGGCCATCAGGCCGAGCAATAACAGTAAGATGAGACTAAGGATGAAATGCGCCGTCTTTTCCATAGGCTGTCTCCTCTCTCTCATTACCGCTGGTTAGGAAATCTTTATGGCTGTACAGCAAGGGGGAAGCCGTCCCTCACTTCGTCGGCGTCTTTTTTCTTGCGAAGCGAAATCATTGTAACACAGTCAATAACAAAGGGCAAGGCCAACTGCTCCCACCCAGCCTGTTTCAAACCACTGTGTGGCGATTGAGACGCCCCTTGTTTTTCCACGCGATACGTGCTATAATGTTTATGCAACAGGAGATCGGTGGAACTGGTTTCAACAGGCAGCTCTTGAATGGACCGGGAGCTCGGCAGAGACATCTTGGCAGAAAGCCGTCCTCCTGGGGCAGGGAGGGCTTCTTCGCATCTCACGTTGAGGAGTTGATGTTGGCTCAGAAAAGCGAAATCCCCTTCGGCGCTCAATTCAGCCCAAATCAGGTCAATTTGCCCAAGCTTCTACAACTCGTCCACGACAAGGCAGGAGACCGTGGCAAGATAACCAATGCTATCCGCGACGAGTTCTTTGCCAAACACGCGCCAACCCAACGTTGGAAGCTAGCCGACAACACGGTTTTGGCTCTGAGAGCCTACGGGCTGCTAGATGAACAAGGGGCCAACCCGACCCGGCTTGCTTCTGAGTTGCTGGCCATCACCGACGAAGCGGAACTTTACGAGCGGTTTGCTAAACACATTTTGGTTGAGCTCAGGGGGCTTGTCCTTGCGGAAACGCTGCTGGTCATGCAGCGTGCTGGCGATGAAATCAATCTTGTGACCTTGCGCAACAGACTTGAGCAGCGGGGATTGCACGTTCCGCGGGGAGCAGTTCACCTGAGCAGTATGCGCCTCTGGTTGGCCAAGGCTGGAGTTTTTGACTTGACCGCCACGCGGGGTCCCCGACTGTACCACGTGAATGAAGAGAGACTTCAAAAAATCACCGGGATCGGCCTGGACGAGATTGACCGTCTCACTCAACTGAACTCCAGCCAGCGGGCATTCCTGAGAGCACTGGTCAGAATTCCAGAAGCCGACCCACACATAGCCAACAAAGTCGCCGACCTGGCCACGGGCCTCTATGCGGTAGAGTACAATCACAAGGAACTGCCCAAAACCGTTCTCTTCCCTCTCCAGGATTTGGGATATATCGAAGCCAGAAAGTCAACAGCCGGGCGCGGTGCCAAGCCCTATGAGGTCTACCGCACGGAGAAGTTTTGGCGGGAGATTTCCGACCCAATCCTTGACGCTGCAGCTGAGAAAGCGGGACTTGTCCCGCGGGAGCTTTTTGAACAGCCACTGGCCCAAATCCTCCAGGATTTGAAATCACCTGACAAGCATGTGAAGGGCAAGGCGCTGGAATTGCTGGCCATCTACTTCACACGGCTCATTGACCTCGATTTCAAGGGGTGGCGGACGCGAAGCGCTGATACCGGTGGGGCTGAGGTTGACGTCATCGTCGAAGGGGCATGACTTATCTTTAGCCGCTGGCAGATCCAAGCCAAGAATACCAAGACTGTGCGGCTCGACGACGTGGCGAAAGAGGTTGGATTATCTCTGATATTCATCTATTCCAATGTGGTGATGCTGGTAACCACAGGCGATTTTACCAGTGACGCCTACCAGTATGTGGATCACACCATGAAGACTTCGAACCTCAATGTGATCCTGCTGAACGGCTTTGAACTTAAGGAGATCAGCCAGGACCCTACGCGGGTTATCTCTTTACTGAATCGCAAGGCCAAACGGGCTATGAAGGTGAAGGAACGAACGGACTACTTTGTCTCTTGAGTGGATAGGGGGTTGCTGTGCAAGTAGAAGCAGTTTTTCAGGTTGATTTCAAGGGAGAGCCGTATTATACCACCCAGTACGGAGCAGCCTATCTTGGCGATGCGTTGCGCTTCCTCAGGCAGATGAAACCGGAATCAGTTGACCTCATCGTTACTTCGCCGCCGTTTGCTCTGAAGCGCAAGAAGGAATACGGTAATGTTGACGCCAAGGAATATATTCCATGGTTTGTGGATTTCGCCGTCGAATTTAAGCGTATTTTGAAGGATGAGGGCAGCCTAGTCATTGACATTGGCGGTACGTGGGTGAAGGGGCAGCCAACCCGCTCCTTGTATCACTTCGAGCTGGTCATCGCTTTGTGCAAGACCCTGGGCTTTCATCTGGCCCAGGAACTCTACTGGTATAACCCCTCGAAACTGCCGTCTCCGGCCGAGTGGGTCACTGTCCGCAGAATCCGGGTGAAAGATGCAGTTGACCCCGTGTGGTGGTTGTCGAAAACGCCGAACCCAAAAGCCACCAATCTTAATGTGTTGAAGCCCTACAGCGACTCGATGCTCAAGCTCCTGGAGAATGGCTACAAAGCCAAACTTCGCCCTTCTGGACATGACATTTCCGAGAAGTTTGCTAGGGACAATAGGGGAGCCATCCCACCCAACCTGCTGAGCCTGGCTAACACCGATTCCAACAGCCAATATCTCCAGGCTTGCCGAGAGCACGGCATAAAGCCCAATCCGGCCCGATTCCCCCACGGCCTGCCAGAGTTCTTTATCAAGTTCTTGACCGACCCTGGGGACTTGGTAGTTGACCCCTTTGCCGGTAGCAATGTCACCGGCGAGGTAGCCGAACGATTGGGGCGACGCTGGTTGGCCTTTGAGATAGTAGAAGAGTACCTCGAAGGTTCGAGATTTCGCTTCCCAGAACTGTATCAACAGGACTATCTTTTCAGTCAGCGAGCGACCCCGACTGTGGAAGAGACGGTTGAGGAAGAAGAGGAAGAAGTGGTTTTTGAGCAAGCGATGCTTTTGGAATCTGAACCAGAGTATGAACTTGAGGAAGAGGAAGGATAGCCACCATCCTATCTGCATTTTTACCACACTTTGGCCCAGGCCACTATTTGGTATTTAAGAAGGCTCCAGCCATTGCAGCAGACTGGAGCCTTTGGCTGGCGAAACGAGGTCCGGTAAATGATTCTACGCTACATCGCTGTTGAGGATACAGATAATTGGATGTTCATAGGCCTGGCCCTGATCCCAGCCATCATCATCGCCCTGGTGGTCCTTGGCCACCAGCCGATCCATCAGCCTGAGTTTTTGGGCACCCCCACGCCAACCCCCACCTTCACCCCGACCCCGACGTTTACTCCCACACCCACCTTCACCCCCACACCGACCCCTACCGCCACCCCTACGGCGACACCTACGGAGGCGCCCGCTACCCCTACCGTCGAGCCTACCCCCGAGATTCCGACCTGCGAGGAGCCCTTGAAAGAGGGCCTGGGCGGTGGGGATCACTATTGGCTGGAGCGGCCCCTCGGCCCGGAACACAACCAGCAACCCAGCCGCTTCTACCCCTACGCCAGCACAGGCGGGGGCGACTACCTCCTTCACCACGGCGTGGACATCCAAAACGAGACGGGCACGCCCGTCCTGGCTGTAGCCGATGGCAAAGTGGTCGTGGCCGGAGACGACAGCACGGAGGCCTACGGGCCGACGACCGATTTCTACGGCCAGTTGGTGATCGTCGAGTTGAACCAAACCTACCTGGAGCAGCCCGTCTTCTGCATCTACGGCCACCTCTCAGAGGTCAGCGTGGCGATCGGACAGGAGGTGAAGGTCGGTGACGTGTTGGGGCGGGTGGGCATGACAGGCATCGCCCTGGGGCCACACCTGCACTTCGAGGTACGGGTGGGCGGCAACAGCTATAGCCAAACCCGCAACCCCGAGATGTGGTTAAAGCCCTTCCCCGACCAGGGGACCATCGCCGGCCGCCTGCTCTACCCTAACGGCTGCCCCATTCAGGACAGGATCATCACCATCCACCAGGCTGAGTCACCCGACGAACGCTGGGGAAGTCTGCGGACCTACATCTTTGGGGAAGGCATTAACCCCGATGATGGCTGGGGGGAGAACTTCTCCCTGGGCGACGTGCCTGCCGGGGCTTATATTCTGAGGACCGTGGTCAACCGCAAGCTCTACACCTACCCTGTGGAGGTTGTTGCCGGGCAGACGGCCTTCGTCGAAATACAGACTGTGTGGTAGCTAAACCCTTGCGAAGGTTAGACAGCACAACCTTCGCAAGGGTGAGAAGTGTTGTGGATGAGTGGCAGCATGATTATTGGCTAGAATAACCGGAAGGAGCGAGGGGGCTCGGATGAACTATTGGCTATTTCAGATCATGTATGATTGGCATCCTGATTCTTGGAGGATGATGGTGAAGGCCGGCCTTGCTGCCCAGCATTACCCTCCTGGTTGGACTAATGAACCTCGCAACATCAATAAACTTTGCCAATTAAGACGCGGGGACGCTATCGTTGCAGCGTTCAGAAAGCACCGTTTTGCTGGCTACGGTACCCTCACTTCAGACTTCTATAGAGGGGGTCCCATCTCTTGATATCCACGACCTGGACAAGAATAGGGTTCTTGAGTTTGGCGAACGCTTCAAATGTGACTGGACGGTGATTCCATTTGAGAAGGACCCGCCATTTATCGATTGCCATGACCTCAAGCGCAAAGGATTTGATATTGATCTGGAACGCGGATCCTGCGTGAAACAGATAGACAAAGATACTTTTAAGGCACTCAAATCAAGGCTTAATGAAGCAGGTGCAAGGAGATATATCTCTTATACTCTCATAGAGAAAGCCGTAGAGTCAGATCTGGATTCACTTCATGCGGAAGAAGAATACTTTGAGGGCAAGAGGAGTTTACGGTTTACTAGCTATTACGAGCGCAATCCAAAACTACGCACTGCAGCAATTGCCTATCACGGCACGAAGTGCATGGTTTGTGGTTTTGAATTTGGAGAATTTTATGGGGAACGTGGTGTTGGGTATATCGAAGTGCATCATCTATGCCCGGTTAGCAGTCTTGGACAAGAGACCAAGGTTAATCCCAAAACAGAGATGACTGTCGTGTGTTCGAACTGTCACAGGATGATTCATCGCAAGCGAGACAACGTGCTCTCATTGGAGGAAATGAAGGAACTTATCCGAAAGTCAAGCAATACTGCGAATGCCACTTAATGAGGCATTGAAGCTGACTGTGAGCCTGCTCTCCGGGTTCAGAGCAGCTTAGTTTGGCGTCACACCTATTTGAGAGGGAGATAACATGTCAGAAATGGAAAACAAGGGAACCTATTTTTATAGCGTTGATGGCAGACGGTTGGGAAGCGATCTGGGCGTAGTGCCAATACCTCTTTACAAGGGTATGAAGATAACAATACACGGGTCTCCTAATACATTTGAAGTAGTAGATTGGCAATACCATCACGGGCATCCAGATGAAGAGGCTGGATTAAGAATTATTCTCAAAGATGTTGAGTAGAGATCGTAAGAACTTGGCAAATTAGGAGAGCGATAAGTACCTCCTAATCAGAGTCGCCTACCGATGCGTTGCAGAGTCAATGGGTAGAACCTTAAGATTCTCGATTCAAGTTCAGTGAGCTTGTCGAAACTATCAAATAGGAGGAACAGGATGAAAGACCGTCAGTTATGGATTCTCGTTGGAATGAGCCTGGCTATGGCCTTGGTAGTTTGCGTCGTGCTGGTTTTCGTGCGGGCTAGGTCGGCGCTATCCGATGCACAGGCTCAGAGGGTTGCCGAGGCGACGTCTACGCTGCCCCGCACCATCACCGTCGTCGGCGAGGGGACCGTCAAGATCAAGCCTGACACCGCTCAGACCACCATCGGCGTGGAGGTGATAAAGCCCACGGTTAAGGAAGCTAGCAGTGGGGCGAAGGACGCTATGGATGCCATGCTCAAAGCCCTCAAGGAACAGGGCGTTGACGAAAAGGATATCCAGACCTCCGGCTTCAGCGTTTGGACCGAGCGCCCCTATGGCCCAGAAGGCTCGTCTGGAGATGAGGTCCTCTATCACGTGACCAACCAGGTGGCGGTCACCATCCGTGAGCTGGACACAGTGGGGACTGTGTTGGACGCGGCTATCGAAGCGGGGGCCAACAACATCTACGGCGTCACTTTCAGCCTGGCCGATCCCAGCCAGGTGGAATCTGAGGCGCGAGAGAAGGCCGTGGCCAATGCCCAGGCCAAGGCCCAGGAACTGGCTACGCTCAATGACGTCAAGCTAGGCGATGTCGTTAGTGTCAGTGAAGTGGTCGGCGGCCGTGGCGGTTATTACGCCGGCGGTGTCCGAGAAGCCCCTGTGTCTGCCGGAATGGGCGGTGGTGGCGGTCCCATTGCTCTCGGCGAGCTGGAGGTGAAGCTGCAATTGGAGATTGTCTATACCGTCCAGTAAAATCATCGCCTTTTCCCGGGTTGACTTGCTTAAAATCAGAAATTGATGTATCATCTTTGTAGATACATCAAGGAGGTGTTCAGATGTTGACCCGTGTGCAAAAATGGGGCAATAGCTTGGCAGTGCGTATCCCAAAGCCACTTGCCACAGAAGTCGGACTCGAACAGAATACTCAGGTTGAAGTGTCATTGGTAGATGGCAAGCTCGTTGTAGCGCCAGTCATTGAGCCAGCGTTGACCCTTGAGCAGCTCTTGGCACAAGTCACTGCGCAGAACTTGCACGGTGAAGTTGATACTGGCCCAAGAGTAGGGAACGAGGTGTGGTGAATCCTATGACATACGTGCCTGAACGCGGCGATGTCGTCTGGATTACCTTGAACCCTCAAGCAGGACACGAACAGGCAGGGCGTCGTCCGGCAGTGATACTTTCACCTGCGATCTATAACGGCAAAGTTGGACTTGCCATTATGTGCCCCATCACCAATCAAATCAAAGGTTACCCGTTTGAAGTCCTTATCCCTGCTAGCTTGGCTGTCAGTGGTGCTATCTTAGCTGACCAAGTCAAGAGTTTGGACTGGCGAGCACGGAAGGCGGAGTTGATTTGCACTCTTCCAGCGGCGACGGTTGCTGAAGTGTTGCAGAAACTTGGCACGTTGCTGTCACAATAAGCGGAGTTAGGACACCTCCCCAACTTGGCCAAGTTTTTACAGTATAGCCCAAAAACCACCTGCCTCCCTGCATCTGACGCGGCTAAGCAACTTGTAATCAGGTTTGCGCATCTGCTTTCACGTCGCCATGAGAAGCCTGGGCGCGTTGATGGGGCTGGCGTCACGCTCCCAGGGGGCAGCAGCGTTTCTGACTATCCATTTGTGAGTCTTCTTCACCTCCATCAGCCGGAAATCTGCAATCTGTGTTCCCAATAAGGCGATGTTGTAACAAGGTCAGACCGTATGTCATGCTACATAATCAGAAGGATACGCATCGCGCATTGCAAGAGAGGCCCCAGTGTTTGTGACAAGTGCAGGGAGATGGACGCAGAAGGGATATACTTGTTAGACATTTGCCCTCCTCGTGTGGGGGAGATTCAAAGGTGCGTTATTCAGGTGAACAGAGAGGGTGAAAAAGTTTGGCGTGAATTCGATATCGTGAGGGCGTTTGAGAGCGAAGAGGAAGCAAGAGAGTATGCAAACAAGAATGGGATAGAAGACGTGGCATTCTGATGGTTGTGAACGTGGCTCACCAGATAAGCTGGCGAGTCCGTGCGGTGAGAGAAGCGCGTTAAGCCTTGACGCGAGCGCTTGAAAAGTATCCTCTTGGAGAAAGGTGCAATGACCTATGAACACAAACACCATTCTACCTGTGAAGGAGGGCGACGTCCTGGGAGCCCTGCGGGGCTTTCTGGGTGCTCTCCTGGAAAATGGAATCGTTGACGCTCTGTTGGTGCCTCTGGAGATCGGCCAGGGGCGCAGCCTGGCTCAAACCCTGGTGCAAGACCCGGCCTATCTGAGCGGGGCGAATCCCTTCTCGCCGGTAATGCCCATCAACTCGGCCACTCTGGTCTCGCAATTGACTGGCGACAGGCCCTCTCAGAAGGTAGGAGTTGTGCTGCGCTCCTGCGAGATCCGAGCCCTCATCGAGTTGGTCAAGCTGCAGCAGGCCAATCTCGACAACCTAACGGTCATCGGCGTGGACTGCCTGGGCACCTACAAGCTGGACGACTATGCCCGCCGGATAGGTGAGATGGAAGGCCCGGCCGAGGAGAAAGGGGCGCGGGTTATAGCCGAAATGCGCCAGCAGATAGTGGAAGGGAACGTGAACAGTTCCCTGCGCACGGCCTGTCAAATCTGCGAGTTTCCCACCCCCGTGGGGGCAGACATCACCCTGGGCCTGATCGGGGTGGAGGATGGGATACTGGTCACTCTCGATAGTGAAATGGCCACTAGGCTGGGACTTGCGGAGGGGGAAGCGCCCCAGCGGGAGGACGCTGTGGCCAAGCTGGTGGAGGCCCGCACCGCAGCGCGGGACCAGGCCTTTGCCGAATTTCGGGAGGCGGGCAAGAGCATAGCTGACTTTGCGGACCAGTTTGCTACCTGCATCCGTTGCTACACCTGTTCGGTAGCCTGTCCCATCTGTTTTTGCAAGGAATGCGTCTTCCGTACCGAGACTTTTGAGCCCGAGTCGGAGCGCTACTTCCAGGGGATGCAGCGCAAGGGCGCTCTGCGGATGCCCTCCGAGACCCTGCTCTACCAGTTGACCCGTCTGAATCACATGGTGGCTTCCTGCGTGGGCTGCGGCATGTGCGAAAGCGCCTGTCCCAACAATTTGCCGCTGACGGTCATCTTCCGCTCGGTGGGCGATGGGGTGCAAAAGATGCTGAACTATACCCCCGGCCGCAGCCTGGAGGACGAATTGCCCCCTCTGGCCATTTTCAGGGAAGGAGAGCTCGTAATGCGTTAAAGGGGAGCGTGGTTGGGTTTCCAAATCCCCTGTACCGCAACAGTGGTAGACGCGCCTCCGTACTCATAGTGGGAGCGGATTGAATTATGGTAAATGAACCTTCGTTAATAAGAGTCGGTCCTGAACAGGTAAACCTCTCCTTTGCGGAGCGGGTGAACGAGGCCAGCGGCCAGGTCGTCCAGCGTTGCTACTATTGTCAGAAGTGCTCGGCCGGGTGCCCCACCGCTTTCAGCATGGAATACAAGCCAGCCCGGATGCTGCGTATGGTCCAACTCGGCTTGCGGGACACCGTGCTGACCAACGCTGCTCTCTGGCGCTGCACCGGCTGTGATACCTGTGGCGTTCACTGCCCCAACGAAATCAGCATCGGGCGGGTGGTGGAAACCCTGAGAGAATTGGTGTGGAGAGAGAACTATCTGGTGGCGGAAGCGCCTCCCATTGACGAGACCTTGCAGAGTGGCCTGCGGGCCTTGAGTCAACTTGGAGAGAGGATCAGCACCCGGCATAACATCTCCGGCGAGGATAACCAGGGGCGCTTAATCTGGAGCCAGAACCTGGAGCGTGTTCCAGAGGGACTGGAGCGTAAAGCGGGAGCCGAGGTGCTCTACTTCGTGGGCTGCGTGGCCTCCTTCTTCCCCCGCACCTACCGCGTGCCCCAATCCATGACCAGCATCATGGAAGCGGCAGGGGTAGATTTCACCACCCTGGGGGGGGAGGAGTGGTGCTGCGGCTACCCCTTGCTCAGTGCTGGCCTGGGCGAGCAGATCGAAGAGCTGGCTCAACACAACGTGGCCCAGGTGAAGGCTATAGGAGTCAAAAAAGTGGTGACCGCCTGTCCCTCCTGCTACTACATGTGGAAACACGTCTACGGCAAACTAGGAGGGGAACTGGACCTGGAAGTCCAGCACTCTACGGAATTTCTCGTGGAGTTGATTGAAAGTGGGACCATTAGCCTGGGGGAGTTAAAGCAGACGGTGACCTACCACGACCCCTGTGACCTGGGGCGCAAAAGCGAGTGCTACGACCCGCCGCGCCGCGTGCTGGAAAGTATACCGGGCCTGTCATTCGTGGAGATGGCCGACTATCGTGAGAACGCCCTCTGTTGCGGTGGGGGCGGCAACCTGGAGACCTTCGAACCCGCCCTGGTGACTGAAGTGGCCCTCCAGCGGATCGGCCAAGCCCGCCAGGTGGGAGCCGAAGTGCTCGTTTCGGCTTGCCAGCAATGCGAGCGGACGTTCCTGAACGCTCTTCGCCAGGATAAGACCAGGGGCGACAAGCGGCTCAGGGTGATGGATGTGAGCGAGTTAGTCTGGCGGACGATGGAAAAGGTTAGAGTCGAGGAGCGTACACTATGAGCGATGATTTGAAAGTCGGGGCGGTGTTGGTAGTGGGGGCAGGTATCGGCGGGATGCAGGCCGCCCTTCTGACGGCCGAGGCGGGTTTTAAGACCTACCTGTTGGACAAAGCGCCGGCCATCGGTGGCTTGATGCCCCTTCTGGACCGGACCTTCCCCACCGATACCTGTGGCCTTTGTACCTCATGCCCCACCCAGCCCGCTTACTGTCCCTTCATCGAATGCGACCGCCATCCCAATATCGAGCTTGTGCCGTACGCCGAGATCGAAGGCCTTGAAGGGGAGCCAGGCCATTACAGTGTATCCATCACCCGCAAGGCCCGATACGTGGATGCCGAGCTGTGCACTGGCTGCGGAGATTGCGTGGCTGTCTGCCCGGTGGAGGTGCCCCGCGAGTTAGGCGGCGGGCTGGAGACGCGGCGGGCCATTTACCGTCCCTATCCCCAGGCTTTTCCCGATACCTACCTCATTGACCGGGAGCATTGTACCGAGTGCATGGAGTGCATCAAGATTTGCCCCACCCAGGCCGTAAATCTGACTGTGGAGCCACAACGTGACCGCCTCGAGGTGGGGGCCATCATCCTGACACTGGGGGCCAGCGCCTTCAACGCCCGCCAGAAGAGCGAGTACGGGTTCGGCCGCTACGAGAACGTGCTGACCAGCATCCAGTTCGAGCGGATGCTGAGCCTGACGAGTCCCTCTGGTGGGATACCGGTGCGTCCCTCCGACGGCCGCGTCCCGAAGCGCATTACTTTCATTCAGTGCGTCGGCTCGCGGGACGTCTCGGTGGAACGGGGCTACTGCTCCTCGATATGCTGCATGTACGCCATCAAGCAGGCTACCCTGGCCCGGGAGCGAGTGCCGGAGAGCGAGGTCACGGTCTTCTACACGGACATCCGGGCCTTCGGCAAGGACTTTGACAGATACTACGAGCGGACCAAAGTAGAACATGGCGTGCGTTACGTCCGCAGCTTCACCCCCTCAGTGGGAGAGGTGCCTGAAAGCAAGAATCTGCGCGTCAAGTACATCGCCGCCGACGGCCAGTTGCAGGAAGAGGAGTTTGACCTGGTGGTCCTCTCGGTCGGCTTTGGCCCTCCAGAGGGGGCAGGGGAACTGGCCTCCCGGTTGGGCATCGCCCTGAACGAGTACGAGTTCTGCCAGCGGGACGCGCTAACCCCCACTGAGACCTCCAAGGCCGGGATATTCGTGGGCGGGGCTTTCGGCGAGCCCAAGGACATCCCGGAGACGGTGGCCGAGACAGCCAGTGCCGCCGCCAGCGCCGCCCGTTTCCTGGCAGCCAGCCGGGGCACCCTCCTCCAGCCTGCGGGCGAGTTCCCACCGGAAAGGGACGTGTCCTACGAGGATCCCAAAGTGGGGGTTTTCGTCTGCCAATGTAGGGCCGAGATCGCGGATGTGGTGGACGTGGCCGATGTGGTGGCCTATGCGGGTGGCCTGAGGGATGTGACCCTGGCCCGTGAGATCCCCATGGCCTGCACGCCAGAAGGACTGGAGGAGATCAGGCGGGCCATTGCCGGGGAGGAACTCAACCGTGTGGTGGTGGCCGGTTGCACCCACCGTCTCTACGAGGGCCCTCTTCACGATTGCCTGCGGAGCGCTGGTCTGAACCCCTACCTGCTGGAGCGGGTGAACCTGCGCGGGGAGTGCGCCTGGGTACACCGCCACGACCCGAGCGCAGCCACGGCCAAGGCCCGGACGCTGGTGGGTATGGCTGCTGCCAGGGCCCGCCTGCTGGAGCCGGCTCAAAGAGCCGAAGGCGCACTGGTCCCCAGTGGCCTGGTGATCGGCGGCGGGCTGGCTGGGCTGACGGCCTCGTTATCCCTGGCCGAGCAGGGCTTCCAGGTCTATCTGATTGAAAAAGAGGACCAGTTGGGCGGCAATCTGCGACACACCCGTTATCTGATGGGCAGAATCGGCGCAACAAATCGGCGCAACAGTGCCGTGCCGTCAGACCCGCAGCAGTATCTGGCAGACCTGATCGCCCAGGTGGAGGGCAATGAGCGGATCACCGTCTATCGGCAGGCCAGGGTGGAGGATGTCTCCGGCCTGGTGGGACAGTATAAGACCATCCTCTCCGTGGCGGGGCAGGATGAGCCCGTGGCCCTCAGCCACGGGGTCATCATCGTGGCCACAGGGGCTGAGGAAGCCCAGCCTGAGGAGTACCTATACGGCGAGTATCCCCGCGTGATCACCCAGCGAGAGCTGGAGAAAAAGTTGGCTGACGGGGAGGAAGCCGTCCTGGCCGCCCGGCAGATTGCCATGATCCAGTGTGTGGGTTCCCGGGATGAGAACCGGCCCTACTGTAGCCGCGTCTGCTGTGCCCAGGCTGTCAAGAACGCCTTGCGGATCAAAGAGGCAAATCCCCAGGCCGAGGTGTTCATCTTCTACCGTGACATCAGAACTTATGGTTTCATGGAAGACGATTACCGCCGTGCCAGGGAGGCCGGGGTGGTCTTTGTGCGCTACGACTCGGAGGACAAGCCCTTCGGCTTTGCTCAGGGCAGGCCCCAGGTGAGTCTCCGACACGCTCCCCCCCCAAAGCCTGCCCTGAGCAAGGTCGAAGGGTTGGGGGGGACCGAGGGGGGGCCAAAAGGAGAACAAGTGCGGGTCGTGGCCCACGATCCGGCCCTGGGAGGCGAGTTGAGCATTGACGCCGATTGGCTGGTGTTGAGCACGGGCATGGTCCCCAGCGCGGGCAATGAAGCCCTGGCCAGATTGCTCGGCGTGCCCCTGAATCGAGACGGCTTCTTCCTGGAGGCCAACCCCAAGGGCAGCCCCCTCGATTTCGAGGCTGATGGCATCTACCTGTGTGGCTTGGCCCACGCGCCCAAGCTGGCGGCTGAATCCATCGCGCAGGCCAATGGTGCGGCTATCCGGGCGGCCGTCCAGTTGGGCAAGGAGCGGGTGGAAGGCCCGGCCATCGTGGCTACGGTGGATGAGGAGCTGTGCGCCGGTTGCGGGCTGTGCGTATCGCTGTGTCCCTACGGAGCGCGGCAGATGGACGAAGAGGTGCGGATCGCCCGCGTGGTAGAGGTCCTTTGCCGGGGCTGCGGCCTGTGTGTCACCGTATGCCCCAACGGGGCCAGCCAGCAGTACACTTTTGGGGCCCGGCAGATCATGGCCATGCTGGATGCTGTGCTGTAGTTACCAGGAGGTATGGGCATGAATGACTTTGAGCCACAGATCATCGCTTTCCTGTGCAACTGGTGCGCCTACACAGGGGTTGACCTGTCCAGCGTCACCCGTATGGAATATCCGCCCAACGTCAGGATCATCCGCATGATGTGCAGTGGGGCTGTAGACCCGCTTTACGTCATCAAAACCTTGCTCGACGGGGCCGACGGGGTCCTCATCGGTGGCTGTCATCTGGGCGATTGTCACTACCAGAGCGGTAACTACAAGGCCCGCCAACAGGTAGACATCCTCAGGAACATCCTGGGGCAGGTCGGGTTCGACGATGACCGGATATGGGTACGCTGGTTCAGCGCTGCCGAAGGCCCGCTCTTTGCCGATACGGTGACCGAGATGGTCGAGCATCTGAAGGAGAAGGGGCCGAGCCCCCTCAAGGAGTTGTGGGCGGTTTAGTAGTTGGTGTCGGAGAGGTGAATATGATAGCTTTGACCATTGACGATGTAAAGGTTGAAGTGCCAGAGGGCACCACCGTGTTGCAAGCAGCCCAGAGTGTGGAGATTTACATTCCCAGGCTGTGCTACCATCCCGATCTACCCACTTCCAAGGGGCTTAAGCCCGTGGAGTTCGTTTACCGGGGTGACGAGCGCATCGAGAGCGATACCCTTGATAAAGAGTTCGAAGGGTGTCAACTGTGCGTGGTGGAAATCGTGGGAAAGGAGGGCTTTCCCACCTCGTGCAATACCCAGGCTGAGCAGGGGATGGTGGTGCGCACCGACACGCCAGAGCTGCAAAAGCTCAGGATGGAGAACCTGGTTCCTTTCCTGGCCGATCACCCTCATTACTGCCTGACCTGCGCTCAGCGAGAAGGTTGCAGCCGGACCCAGTGTTCCAGCAACGTGCCGGTGGAGGAACGCTGTTGTCCCCAACTGGGTCATTGCGAGGTGCAGAAGGTGGCCGAGTACGTTGGGATCAGCGAGAAGACCCCCAAGTATATCCCGGCTGGCCTTCCCATCCTTGACCAGGAGCCTTTGTTCATCAGGGATTACAATTTTTGTCTCGGTTGCACCCGCTGTGTGAGGGCCTGCCGGGAGTTGAGGGGGGTGGAGGCCCTGGGGTTTGTTTTCAAGGATGGCCGCGTGATCGTCGGCACGACCGCAGCCCCTTCCCTGAGTGAGTCGGCCTGCAAGTTCTGCACCACCTGCGTCGAGGTGTGTCCCACTGGCGCTCTGGCGGACAGGCGGGAAGCCAAAGGCGCGCAACGCGAGGCTGTTCTGGTCCCTTGCCGGAACGCCTGCCCAGCGGGCGTAGACGTCCCCCGCTACGTCCACTACATCGCCGAGGGCAAATTCGATGAGGCCCTGGCCGTGATCCGGGAGAAGGTGCCTTTCCCTTCGGTGTTGGGCTACATCTGTACGCGCCTCTGCGAGTCCGAATGTCGCCGGGGTGAAGTGAGCGAGCCCATCGCCATCCGTGCTCTCAAGCGCGTTGCCGCCGAGCGGGGCAATGGCCTCTGGAAAGAGAAACTTCCGCCTGTCACACCTACGGGCAAAAAGGTGGCCGTTGTAGGTTCGGGGCCGGCAGGGTTGACGGCGGCCTATTACCTGGCACGACGTGGCCACCAG
>Ga0315309_1000324_pt1 | contig 28718 bp, 29 predicted proteins | sample TDP4_MG_FD_203080 | JGI IMG/M metagenome (GOLD analysis project Ga0315309, IMG submission 203080) | Freshwater sediment microbial communities from Lake Towuti, South Sulawesi, Indonesia - TDP4 | ecosystem: Environmental > Aquatic > Freshwater > Lake > Sediment | place: Indonesia: South Sulawesi...
GAAGAAGGGTATGTGGAGAGCTCAGGATGCACTTCACAAGAGGGGAACCATGAAACACCTTGCCTTGTGTGCAGGAGCGGCAGCCCTGTATATTCTGATCTCAGCTTCTTTATTACATGCTTTGTTCATAGGACCAGAGATTCCCATTTCCACGGCAGCGAACACGCAATGGGATCCCTCTATAGCCTATGACCCTGCGTCCCACCGCTTCCTCGTTACCTGGGAGGATTACCGGAGCGGAACAGAGCCTGACATCTACGGCCAGATCGTCAGCTCAGATGGAACGCTCATAGGTGGAAATTTCACCATCTCCACGGCAGCGAGATACCAATATGAACCTTCTTTAGCCTATGACCCTCTCTCCCAGCGTTTCCTCGTGGCATGGGGAGACAACCGAAGTGGGACATCCTATGATATCTACGGCCAATTCGTCAGCCCTACCGGAACTCTCATAGGAGAAGATTTCACCATCTCCACGGCAGCGAGTAACCAATATAACCCTTCTGTAGCCTATGATTCTGTGGCACAGCGCTTTTTCGTGGCTTGGACAGACGGCCGGAATGGGGTATATGCTGATATTTATGGCCAGATTGTCAGCTCGGACGGAACGCTCATAGGAGGAAATTTCCCCATCTCCACAGGAGTGTATAACCAAGGGGGGTCTTCTGTAGCCTATGACTCTATAGCCCAGAGATTCCTTGTGGCTTGGATGGACATCCGGAGCGGGACATACTATGACATCTATGGCCAGATCGTCAGCCCGGACGGAACGCTCATAGGAGGAAATTTCCCCATCTCCACAGCAGCGTATGACCAAGCTGGGCCTTCTGTGGCCTATGACCCTGTAACCCAGAGATTCCTCGTAGCCTGGGCAGATCAACGAAATGATTTTTTCTGGTGGGACATCTACGGCCAGATTATCAGCTCTACTGGAACGCTCTTAGGAGGAGAGATCTCTATCTCCTTAAGACCGGAAGACCGAAATTGGCCTTCTGTAGCCTATGACCCTGTTGTTCAGCAGTTCCTTGTGGTTTATGGGGATTACCGGAGCGTGACATCCTTCCATGACATATACGGCCAATTCGTCAGCCCAACCGGATCGCTCATAGGAGAAGATTTCACCATCTCCAGGGCAACGGACGACGAACGATACCCTTCAGTAGCCTATGGCCCTGGGGCCCAGCGGTTCCTCGTGGCCTGGACAGTTTTGCGTTATGGAACAAGTAACTATGACATCTTAGGGAGGATTCTTAAAGATGGGGATATCTCTACGGACGAGCTTCCAAGTGGAACAACCTATGTTCCTTATACAGCACTGCTCCAGGCGCCCGGCGGAACACAGCCCTATTCGTGGATCATCACATCCGGGGCCTTGCCCCCGGGCCTGACCTTAAGCTCCACAACAGGGAAAATCACTGGCATACCAACCATGTCCGGAGTCTATTCCTTCAAGGTCCAGGTTACAGACGCCGACGGCTGTGTAGCAATACATACTATACCCCTGAAGATCAGCATTACCGATAGACCCCCGCGCAACAAACCACCCCTTGTAGCGGTTGCGGCAAGTCCCAGCTCAGGCCTTGCCCCCCTGACCGTCACATTCACTGTGACCGCCTCAGACCCCGATGGCACCATCGCCCAATACCGCTGGGACTTCAATGGAGACGGCACACTTGACCTCATTACAACCACATCAACCACTGCCTATACCTATACAACCCCCGGTGCCTATCCCGCCGTGGTCACTGTGGCCGATGACAGGGGAGCCACTGCTTTCGCTTACTCAATGATAAATGTCCTGGGTCCCTCATTCACAGAGCGAACCGTCAAGAAAGAAGGCTGCGGCTGCGCAACAAACATTGCTTCTACCCCCAAAGAATATCTCTCAAATATATTCTTTACCATTGTCCCGATTTTATATTCCATCTGGAGGAAGAAGAGACGAGACTCATGAAGCCCTCCGTCGGAAAGGCTGGGGATCTGAGGGAATAGACCATCATGTTCCTCTCAACCTAACAATTTTTAGAGGAGGGATCCTTTAACGCTTTGGGAGTATTTATATTTGAGGAAACACCAGGAGGTGGATCATGAAATTAATTAGAACAATCATAGTTGGAATTTGTGTCGTCTCCATAATTGGGGGATGCAAGGGGGAAAAGGGTGATACAGGAGCCGCAGGACCCAGCGGAGTGGTGATCTACAGCCTCACTGCAATCCCGCCCGTGGTAAGACCGGGGGAGAGCACGGAGCTGAGCGTGTCGGCCGGTGACGGCGCTGGCAGCGCCTTGACATATGCGTGGCAGTCAAGCGCAGGAAGCCTCAGTGCTTCGGACACCAACCCCGTAACTTGGACAGCTCCTGGGACAGTGGGCAGTTTTCTGGTGAGCGTGCAGGTGAGCAACGGCAAAGGCTCCACAGTGACTGGGTATGCGAGCATATTGGTGTCGGTGAGCCCAACTGGGGCTATAGTGACGAGCGTGAATCCTATGGAGGCAAAGGTTGGGGAAGAGATCCGGGTGACCGGTGCGGGATTTGGCACCACCCAGGGAACGAGTAGTGTGAGAGTGGGCGGAGTGCTGACAACCACGGTTGTCTCCTGGAGTGATACGGTGATCCGTGTGGCAATACCTGCTGGGGCGGTGACCGGTGAAGTGACGGTGAAGGTTGGGGGAGTTGAGAGCAGTCCTGGGTATCTGGTAATCCTCTGGACCCTGGAGAACCCACTGAATGTGGCGATAAGCGCTGCCAATGATAATCAAGTTAATCCCCAGATTGTCTCTGATGAATCAGGCGGCGCCATCATAACCTGGCAGGATGGTCGTAGCGGGAACTATGACATTTATGCCCAGCGGATTAACAACGCAGGTGTGCCAGAGTGGACAGCCAATGGCGTGACCGTGTGCGCTGCCGCCTTCACCCAGTATGCTACCCAGATTGTCTCCGATAGTTCTGGTGGTGCCATCATAACCTGGCAGGATTATCGCAGCGGGAACTATGACATTTATGCCCAGCGGATTAACAGCGCAGGCGCCACACAATGGACAACCAATGGTGTGGCCGTGTGCACGGCCGCCAATTTCCAGGGTAGCCCCCAGCTTGTCTCCGATGGCTCGGGCGGCGCCATCATAACCTGGGGGGATCTTCGGAGCGGGAACTATGACATTTATGCCCAGCGGATTAACAACGCAGGCGCCACACAATGGACAGACAATGGAGTGGCCATTTGTACGGCTGCCCGTGACCAGTATGACCCCCAGCTTGTCTCCGATGGCTCGGGCGGCGCCATCATAACCTGGTACGATAATCGTAGCGGAATAAACTATGACATCTATGCCCAGGGAGTAAGCGCCAGCGGGAGGCAGTAGACAGGTTTATTTTGGATTAGTTTTTGGGAGCAGATCACTCAAAGGATAGACAGGAAAACAGTAGATCATGTAAGCTATTGATAATAGTTTCAGGGGCCCTGCCCAGCGGTTTTACCTTCGATCCTCAGACTGGAGAGATCTCCGGGCTGCCCATGACCCCTGGGGCATATTCATTCACCATCATGATCACTGATGCTGTCGGCCTTACGAATACCGCAACTTTTAACATCACCATATTTCCGAACGAGCTTCCCATAGCAGCACTTACAGCCAGCCCGATAAGCGGCACAGCGCCCCTCTCTGTCTCTTTTACAGCCACGGCCTCAGACCCTGACGGAAGCATTGCCCAATATCACTGGGATTTCACAGGGGATGAAGCAGTGGACCTGACAACAACCACAGGGGCCGCTTCTTTCACCTATGACACTGCAGGAGAATATCAAGCTCAAGTCGTTGTTGAGGACAACAGAGGGGCTTCGGCAATGACCTCCACAAGCATCACTATAACTCCTCCTCCACAGGTTACTAACAAGGGCGGCCATAGGGGCTGCGGATGCGGTTGCACACTCGTCTAGGCAACACCTGTCCAGGATTTTCTGTCCAATATGGTTCCCATCCTTCTCATCCTATTCTATATAGTGAGGAAGAAAAGGAACTGACATCTCGGCCAGATAATCCTCACATCACACTCGGGATTGACTTATTCTTTATAGGGAGATAATGTAATAATATGAGTTATCTTGAGATATTAGGCATTGTCCTCACGGGAGCAGGAGCACTGGCCTCTGTGCTGGGAATTTTCTTTGCTGTATATGCCAAACATAACGGCCGGATGACCAGAGAACACCTTTCAAGGGTCATTGCTGAAGGGAACGAGAGGCTGGAGCGCATCCTGAAGGAGTTCAGGGAGATGGGTCAGGAAGGAAACAAGGAGCTGGGGCAGATGGTCCAGCAGGGAAACAAGGATCTGGGACAGATGATCCAGGATGGAAACAAAGAGCTGAGGCGGATGGCCCAGGAGGGAAACAAGGAGCTGGGAGAGATGATCCAGGATGGAAACAAAGAGCTGAGGCGGATGGCCCAGGAAGGAAACAAGGAGCTTGGAGAGATGATCCAGCAGGGAAGCAGAGAGCTGGGACAGATGATCCAGGATGGAAACAAAGAGCTGAGGCGGATGGCCCAGGAAGGAAACAAGGAGCTTGGGCGAATGATCCAGGAAGGAAATAAGATGATCGTTCAGGTGTTAGATAGGATGGACGAGCGTGCGGAGGCGCGGAACAAGGAACTTGTAAGCATCCTTCACTCTACTCAGAGCTCTTGACTATTGAGGAACATGAGGATGGCACACAAGGGCAAATTGTTTGTGGGGACCGTAACGATATATTAGAAAATGTTTATCAAAGGTAAAGATATGTTGAGTGCGGGATCTGTCCATATAAGACAATGTCGTGCAATCAACAAGGCTCAGCTCCAGCTCTGAATAATCGTTTAAGATCCTCCAGGCATTTTCATAATCCAACTCTCCAAGGTAGTGGATGTCAAAGGCACTCTCCCTTATTTTTCTAAAAAATTCATAGGCGGCATTCCAGCCTTTTCGAGCGTTGATGAGACTCCAGGTTTCAACCAAAATAGCATCTGTTAATATAAACTGGGATTCTTCAATGCTCTGCTCGTAATATGTCTTTGCTTTTTTATGGTTGGAATCGGAAGCGTCTGCAAGGGCATACCAGGCACTCGTATCAACGAGAACAGTCATGCTCGGTGTTTCGTTCTTTTTCTGCGGATCATTTCCTCGTAAATTCCCTTTCCCAGATATTTATCGTGCCTCTCGGAAACATCTGATATGCCGCTGGAAAACATGCCCACAAGGGACAATGCGGCCTTTTTCCTTTGCTCTGGAGAAAGGTTTTTCCCCTCTTTTTTTATCAGGTGGTCATCTACCAACTTACGAACCATGCCGGCCAAAGAGGTCTTCATTTGCCGTGCTGCTTTAAGTAAGGCCGAGTGCTGGCGAGGTTCCAGATATATTTGAGTTCTCATCTGCATTCAACATCACCTACATTAACATTATAATGTATATAATAATCTGTCAAGCGGGGTTGACTTATTCTGTCAAGGTAGATAGTGTAATGATATGAGCTATCTTGAGATCTTAGGACTTGTCCTCACGGGAGCAGGAGCACTGGCCTCTGTGCTGGGAATTTTCTTTGCTGTCTATGCTAAACATAACGGCCGGATGACCAGAGAACACCTCTCAAGGGTTATCATCGAAGGGAACGAGAGGCTGGAGCGCATCCTGAAGGAGTTCAGGGAGATGGCTCAGGAGGGAAACAAGGAGCTGGGACAGATGATCCAGGAGGGAAACAAGGAGCTGAGGCGGATGGCCCAGGAAGGAAACAAGGAGCTGGGACAGATGATCCAGGAGGGAAACAAGGAGCTGAGGCGGATGGCCCAGGAAGGAAACAGGGAATTGGGACAGATGATCCAGGAGGGAAACAAGGAGCTCGGGCGGATGATCGAGGAGGGAAATAAGAGTATCGTTCAGGTGTTAGATAGGATGGACGAGCGTGCGGAGGCGCGGAACAAGGAACTTGTAAGCATCCTTCACTCTACCCGTAGTTCTTGACTATCTTTCCTCCCTCATCAGTAAATCTTAACTTTTTGTCACCGACACAAAACCTTTAGAGACAGCAGTAATCCTCACTCTACCAGGCAATGTTGAATATGTTCTGATGGTTTGGTAGAGTGTGAAGCCGCCATGAAGATAGAGCACATTGAGATGTATTCGGTCCAGATCCCCCTTCCTGACAGCTTTTATCCATCCTGGATCCCTGGGTTCCCTCAGAACCACAACCGCCTGATCTTTGTCCGCATGATCAGCGAGGACGGGGTTGCTGGGGAAAGCGCAGGGGTGGCATTTGCCGATGAGGCAAGGGGACTCGGCAGCACGATAGCCCCATTTTTCCTCGCCATGGGCGATGTAACCGTGGAAAAGGTGATGGACAGGCTCAGGGCTGCCACATTCCTCGGGATTCGCCTCTGGTGGGCAGAGCCAGCGATCTGGGACATGATCGGCAAATACGCAAAGCTTCCCGTCCATGCAATTCTCGGCGGAGGAAGGGAAAAATTGCCGGCCTATGCATCCCTCGGCGAGGTGAGGAGCCCTGAGAAGAGGGTAGAGGATGTCCTTGCACTTAAGGCAATGGGCTTTAAAGCGGTAAAACTCAGGGCCCATTCCCTTGACTGGAGAGATGATGTAAGGGTCCTTGAAGCCGTGCGCAAAGCAGTTGGATCAAGCATGGAGATCATGGTGGACGCCAATCAGGGCTGGAGGGTTGAGGTGCTAACTCCTGCCCCACTCTGGGATGTTTCAACGGCCAAGAAGTTTGCGTCTGCCTGTGAAGGCCTTGGGATTTCATGGCTTGAAGAACCACTTGACATGCACAACCGGAAGGGGCTCAAGGAGCTCAGGATGACCACAAGCGTCCCCCTGGCAGGAGGGGAGATGAACTCTGGCATACATGAGTTCAGGGACCTTATAGAAGAGAGGTGCCTGGACATACTTCAGCCGGATGCGACCCTCTCAGGCGGGATCTCCACATCAGTCAAGGTTGCTGCCATGTGCGATGCTCATGGACTGGGATTCAATCCCCACACATGGACAAACGGCATCGGCCTTCTCATCAATCTTCAGGTGATGGCCTGGGCAAGCCGCTGCAAATGGTGCGAATATCCCTATGAGCCCCCGGGCTGGATCCCAGAGGCCAGGGACGGCCTTCTTATAGAGCCGATCAAGATAGACCCGGATGGTTGTGTAAGCGTTCCCCAAAAGCCAGGTCTTGGCCTTTCCATAGATGAGGAAAAGCTCAAAAAATATGGTGAGAAGATCTTTTCAATATGAAGCGCAGGGCGATCATTGCTGTTGTGGGGATGCCGGGCTCTGGAAAGTCCATCGCCTCACGGGTTTTTGAAAAAGCCGGCCTGACAAAGATCAGGTTTGGCGACATCACGGACGAGGTGCTTGCACAGAGGGGATTGGGCCGGACAGAGAAAAATGAGAGAAAGGTCAGGGAAGAGATCAGGAAGAAGCACGGCATGGCAGCATACGCCATCCTGAGCATTCCGCGCATTGAGCAAGCCCTGAAGAAGGGAAGCGTTGTAATAGACGGTCTCTACAGCTGGGAGGAGTTCCGCCTGTTGAAAGGGCGTTTCGGCAGGAAAATTCATGTCATTGCTGTCCATGCTTCTCCTGAAACGCGCTACGAAAGGCTTGCAAACAGGAAGGAGAGGCCACTGACGCATGAAGAGGCCGTGGGCAGGGATTTCAGCGAGATAGAAAGGATCGGCAAGGCAGGGCCTATTGCCATGGCAGATTGGAACATCTTCAACGAGGGCAAGGGAATCAAGGCATTGGAAGAAGAGGTTAGAGGGATATGGCAAAAGATAGCCCGCTCGTGATCCCCAGGATCCCGGATTGGGACGACTTTTATCTGAATGTCGCAGAGCATTACAGCAAAAGGGCCCAGTGCCTCAGGAGGCAGTATGCAGCTATCATTGTTGATTCCAAGCACAAGATGATATCTGCAGGATACAATGGATCTCCGAGGAAGGTCAGGTCTTCTGTTGAAAAGGGTTTTTGCTACCGTCTCCAGCAGAAGATCCCAAGCGGAAGCAACTATGAGATATGCCGCTCGCTTCATGCCGAGATGAATGCGATACTCAGGGTTGGCCTGGAGCCATGCCAGGGTGCGACAATGTATCTCTACGGGTGGGATGTCCAGAACAAGGAGATATGCGGGACCCCGCCGTGCCTGATGTGTGTAAAATTCATTATCCAGGCCGAGATCAAGGAGGTCGTAATGAGGGTGCCGGGCGACGGGGTTCGGAGGCTCTCTCTGGAGTTTTTTATGGACAAGCTCAACAGCGACAATTTCACCTACCCCTACTAATGGGGTCAGGTCTTTACTTTTAGCATTTTACTTTGCGCCTCCATGCTGCCATTCTGATTCTTTTCCTTTGCCAGGCCCAGGCCTCGGCAGATAGCGTCTTTGCCTTTGGAGAGGGCAAGGGCGAGGTCTCGCCGACAGAGGCATTCTTTCATCCTATGAAGGATTTTTCCTACACAGAGTCATGGTTCTTTTTGGCAAAGCTTGACCAGGGCTACATACTTTATGCAACGATTTTCATCACCAATATGGGTCTTTCGCGGTTTTCCCCCGGTATTGAATTCTCCATTTTTACACCCGAGGGAGAAAGGCTGTCCGTAAAAAAGGAATACAAAAAATCCAACCTCCACGCTTTATCTGATAAATACTATGTGGAGGTAGAGAAGAACCTGGTTGAAGGGAGTCACCCCGATTATCATCTGCATCTTGAAGAAAACGGAATAATTGTTGACCTTTCCTTTAAGAGCCTGCACCCCATGTGGAGGATGGGTGATGGGAAAATCTTTTTCGGGGAGGACAGGAAGAAATTCTGGAGTTTTGTTGTCCCGTGTCCCAGCGGCCTTGTTTCCGGGGTTATTGATACAGGAAGCAAAAGGGTTGAGGTGAAGGGCGTCGGGTATCACGATCATTCCCTGCTCAACATCCCTGCAACATCCTTCTCTAAGGAATGGCACAACATCCATATTTTTGGAGAAAATGTCAAGGTGAACATCCTTGACATGGTTTTAACAAGTAAATATGGGGGCAAAAACGCAGGATTTGCAGCGGCATTCTCTTCGGATGGTTCCATATGCCAATCAAAAAAGTATTCCGTCTCAACCGGAGAACCTGTTGCTGATGACGAGTTCGGCTATTCCTATCCGATGCGGATTGACTTTAGATTTGAGGGAGCAGGTTGCTCTTTTAAGGGCGCCCTTCTGGGGAAAAAGCTCATTGAAAAAATGGACATCCTGTCGAACCTTCATCCCATCTCAAGGGGTTTTGTGAAAACATTCATCGCCAATCCCGTGTATTACAGGGTGCTCAGCGATTTTGAGATAGAACTTCTCGTACAGAAGGAAAGTAGTCCCCTGAGAGGAAATGCCCTGTATGAAATCATTTTCATCAAGCACTAAAAAAAATTGCAACTCCTTTAATGCTTTGATAGAGTATTGCCATGAAGCTCGTCGGCGACAACGATGGAATAGAGGAGCTTAAAAATATAAAAGAGAACAACCTTTTTTATCTGAAATATCTGATTAAGGAAGCAGAGACAAGCCTTAACAGGACTGCGGAATTCAAGGGGAAAGATGGCAAACAAAAATACAAAATACAGTATAACCCTATGACGAAGGAGTTTACCGTAGAAAAAATTACAACGTGAGGTGAACAATGATAGACGATTTGCTTACAGAGGATCAGAAAAAGCTCAGGGATGAAGCCAGGGATTTTGTGAAGAACGATGTGCCCCGTCAGCTTCTACTGGACATGGATGCTGACAAGGTCCGGTATCCCAAGGAATATGTGCAAAAGGTCGCAAAGAGAGGGCTTCTTGGCTTGAGGTTCTCAAAGCAATGGGGCGGACGCGGGCTTAAATGGGTTGATGAGGTCGTTGTCCTTGAAGAGATCGGCACCCTCGGCTGCTCCCTGGGGTGCCTCTATTCCCTTCCGAGCATTATAGGGGAAGCCATTCATGTCTTTGGCACAGATGAGCAGAAGGAGAAATACCTCAAGCCCACGCTTGAGGGAAAGCTGTGCTGTGCCGAGGCCCTCACGGAGCCCAGGGGAGGGTCTGACTTCTTTGGCGCCACAACAACTGCACGCAAGGATGGCAAATACTACATTCTAAACGGGCAGAAGCGCTTTGTTGTCGGCGCCGAAGGGGCTGATTATTTTCTTGTTTATGCAAAGACCGACCCCTCTGGTCCCTCGCATAAATCCCTGAGCGTCTTCCTTGTTGAAAGGAAGCACGGCGTTGAGGTGAAGCATGTCTATGGCCTCCTGGGCGCCCGGGGTGGAGGGACGGGGAGGATCATTTTCAACGATACAAAGGTTCCAGCAGAGAACATCATAGGTGTAGAAGGCGGGGGGGCAATGATTTTCTACCAGATGATGGTTCCCGAGCGCATGACAAGCGCTGCAGGGGCTTTGGGCGGTGCACGGGCAGCCCTGGAAGTTGCTGTGAGATACAGCAATAAGAGAAAGGCATTTAATAAAAAGATCAGAGAGTTCCAGGCGGTAAGCTTCAAGGTGGCTGAGAGCATCACCGAGCTCGATGCGGCGCGTGCGCTTACATATGTAGCGGCAAGGGCAGCGGATTCCGGAAACAACATGGATCAGGTCAGAAGGCTTGTGTCCGAGACAAAAAAGTTCACAACAGAGATGTCTTGGAAGGTTGTGAACGCCGCCATGCAGATCATGGGTGGGATTGGCTACACAAATATCTACCCAATAGAAAGGGGGCTCAGGGACGCGCGCCTGAGCATGATCTGGACAGGGACCAACGAGATCATGAATCTGATTATCCAGCATGAATATTACAAGGAGGTTCTCGCTGAAATAGGCAAGACAAGAGACAGCGAGGCAGATGCCGCCGAGTCCGAACTCTCAGAGGAAAAGGTTTATGAGTGAGAGGCTCAGGGGTAAATATTGCATTGCAGGAATCGGGGAGTCTGAGCTCGGCCATCTTGACCGTCAGACCACGATTAGCCTAAACCTTATTGCGTCAAAAAGGGCACTTGATGACGCAGGTATCTCTGCAAAGGAAGTTGATGGTATTATTGCCATGTCTTCATCAAGAGGGGGCGCCTCTCTATTGAGCCTTCGCCTCGGCGAGCTACTTGGAATGACGCCTTTGAGCTTCATTCTTGACCTTGATCTCGAGGGAGCAACGGCTGCAGCCATGGTTCAGCATGCTGTCATGGCCCTGGAGGCCGGGATGTGTCGTGCGGTCCTCTGTGTATTGGGAGGGACGGGGAAGACAAGCCAGGAAGAGGAAGAGTTCTATGCTCCCTATGGGATGTTTGATATCACAGCCAGATACGCCATTGCAGCGATGAGGCACATGCACCGTTACGGGACGACCAGCCGCCAGCTCGGGCTGATTGCCGTAGCCGAGAGGGCCCATGCCAGGCTTAATCCTATTGCGACAATGAAGGAACCGATGACCATTGATGAGCATCAGGGCTCTCCATGGGCTGTTGAGCCGCTGCACATGCTTGATTGTCCCGTTCAGAGCGATGGGGCAGGGGCATATGTGGTGGTGCCAAAAGCGAGGGCCAAAGACCTAAAGCACTCTCCTGCTTTTATTATGGGCATGGGTCAGTCCCATCCCCACAGGGAGATCCTCGATTCAGCCAGTCTCACAGCATCCGGAGCAAAGGTATCAGGGGAAATGGCCTTCCGCATGGCCGGGCTCTCCCTTCCCGATGTTGATGTTGCCGAGCTATCCGATCCGGTTACATACGCTGTTCTTGTCCAGCTTGAAGACTATGGCTTCTGCAAGAAAGGGGAGGCAGGGGCATTTCTTGAGACAGAGGGAATAGAGCTGAACAAGGCAAAGATTCCCGTTAATACCCATGGAGGCCTTCTTTCCTGCGCCAATGTGCCCGGGATCCTTCATATCACAGAGGCAGTAAAACAGTTGAGGAACGGTTGCGGACAGAGGCAGGTGCCTGAGGCTGAGGTTGCGCTTGTAAGCGGGAGCGGCGGCGTCATGTCCACTCATGTGACTCTCGTTCTGGGGAAATGACCAAGGTGCCTCAAAGGCCGCTTCCGAGTCCCACGCCTGAATCACAACCCTTCTGGGATGGATGCAAGAATCACCAGCTTCTCATTCAAAAATGCAAGGATTGTGGAGATCTAAGATTTCCTCCAAGACTGCTGTGCCCCTCCTGTTCTTCATTAGAGACTGAGTGGGTTCCCTCCAGCGGGAAAGGGGAGATCTGGTCCCATGCTATATTTCATAAGGTTTACCACCCCGCTTTTGAAAGAAATATTCCCTATGTAGTAGCAGTTGTAGAGCTCGAGGAAGGGGTCAGGATGGTAACTAATATTGTCGGATGTGCTTCTGATGAGGTCAAAATAGGAATGCCAGTGGAGGTATTCTTTGACGATACGGCCCCGGAGGTCACTATTCCGAGGTTCAAGCCCTCCAAAGCCGAGGAATCTCAGGTGAGAACCGATGAAGATCAGGGGCCTCTACCTCAACGATAAGATCAAGCATATACTGGCTTTTTCCGCGATCAGCCTGGTTCTCTCATGGCTTATCGGGCCCATACTGAGTGTTGTCCTTTCCCTGGTCTTTAGTGTGTCTAAAGGCATTCATGATTGGGAGGAAGATATTGCGCACAGCCTGAACTTTCTCAGGATCAGGACGATTAGAATCCCTATGGAGTTCCTTCTGGATCAAGGCTCTGACATCATCGGGATTGCCATCGGGGTCATACTTTGGATATTTGCCTTTCGCACTTCACTTTTTCTTGACATCCTTTGAACCTCTGATAGATTATTGACAAGAAAATGAAGGCCATCAAGGCTTTTGACCGATTATTTGCATACTTTGAGGAGGGATTTGTTATCGTTTCCCTGGGCACAATGGTTCTCATCGCCTTTATCCAGGTCATCCTCAGGAATATATTTTCCACCGGTATATCATGGGCAGATGAGTTGACGCGCCATCTTGTCCTCTGGATAGGCTTCGTGGCTGGAAGTCTTGCGACGAGGGAGGGCAGGCATATCAGTATAGATATCCTGTCCAGGATACTCCCTCCAAACCTGAAGCGCTGGAACGAGATTGTCGTAAGCATCGGAGCCTTGATCGTCTGTGCGCTCCTTTTCAAGGCATCCCTTCATTTTGTCTCAGTAGAAAGGGCATACGGCGAGATGTCAGGATCGCTGCGCGTTCCTATATGGCTTCTGGAGTGCATATTCCCCATTGTATTTGGCATCCTTACATTGAGGTTCGGGATCAAGGTTCTGGAAGCTATTTTTCCAAAGAAAACATAATCGCCATGGTTATAGCCCTCCAGATAGGAACCTTTCTTCTTGCGATTTTTGGGATGCCTCTATTTGCCGTGCTTGGAGGCTCAGCCCTTGTGGGGATGATTTATATAGCAAAACTTGATCCCTCAGTCATCCTTGTTGAGATGTATCGTCTGTCATCGGCCCCAGGCCTCATTGCGCTTCCTTTGTTTATTTTCGCCGGTTATATCCTGGCCGAGAGCAAGGCGCCCATAAGGCTTGTGAATGTTACCAGGGCGTTCTTCGGATGGATGCCCGGCGGGGTGGCGATTGTTGCCCTTGTGGCCTGCGCCATCTTTACCTCCCTCACCGGCGCTTCGGGTGTCACGATCATCGCACTCGGGGGCTTTCTCTACCCAGCCCTTATGGAGGAGGGGTATGGAGAGAAATTCTCTCTGGGTCTTCTGACATGTGGAGGGAGCCTCGGTTTCCTTTTTCCGCCTGCCCTATCAGTCATTATTTATGGGATTATTTCCCAGGTAAATGTGAGCGATCTGTTCCTTGCAGGCCTGTTCCCCGGAATCCTCCTCGTAGGGGTCCTGGCGCTCTATGGTGTCATGAAGGGGAGGAAACTTCCCCGCGCCCGCAAGCGGCCAAACCTCAAGGTCGCGCTCAAAGCCCTCAGGGATGTGGCGTGGGAGGTTCCAATTCCCTTTATAATCCTCGGAGGGATCTACAGCGGCCTTTTCACTGCGAGTGAGTCAGCTGCCATCGCATCTTTTTACATATTCGTTATTGAGGTTTTCATCAAGCGTGATATCAAGATCGGGGCCCTTCCAAGGATCATGGTGGAGAGTATGATCCTGGTCGGTGGGATTATTCTTCTGCTCGGCAATGCTCTTGGGTTGACCAATTTTCTCGTTGACCAGCAGATACCCATGAAGGCCCTTGAGTATATTAAGACCTTTGTCCACAGCAAATTGGCTTTCCTTCTCATACTCAACGGCTTTCTCCTCGTAGTCGGAGGCCTCATGGAGGTTTTCTCAGCCATTGTTGTCATTGTTCCTCTAATCGTTCCAATTGCCCATGGGTTCGGTGTCAATCCCATCCATCTGGGTATTATTTTCCTGGCCAACCTGGAGATCGGGTATCTTTTCCCTCCATTCGGGATCAACCTCTTCCTATCCAGCTTCAGGTTCCGCCAGCCCCTGGTGAAGCTTTATGGTGCAGCAATACCTTTTATCGGCATCCTCATTGTAGGGCTCCTTATCATCACATATGTCCCGGAGCTGAGCCTTTTCCTGCTCCGTTAATCTGACGGTTTTAGAAACGAGAGGTCGAAAACCACTGGTTTTCCCATTATTGATTGCGGGGCGTTTTCCTGTATTCTTCGAGGACCGACAGTATCTTTTTAAGGAGCGAAGGCGGGTAGAGCTTTCCGGAAAGCTCCTTATAAAGGGGCATTGTTCTGGTGCGTGCCTCCTGCATAATGTCGTCATCAAAATGTATCACTGTGATTCCCGAGGCCTTGAGGGCATCCAGTGAGGCCTCTTCGTCCTTCCTGATTAGCCCAACAAGATTTGGAAGATAGGTTTCCCAGGCCTCTTTGAGAACATCCCTGATATCTTCAGGAAGCGAATCATGGAATTCTTTCCCCATCAGTATTGCTGCGGGGGTATAGGCAATGGAAAAATCCATCATGTATTTCACATGGCTATTCCACTGTAAGGCAAGCGTGGCGTAGGCAGGGCCATAATATGCATCCACAAGGCCTGTTTGAAGGGATGAAAGAACATCGGTGAGATTGAGGGGAACGATGGTTCTGAGCCCCATAGCCCTGAGTACCTCTTCTGCCACTACATCCTCGGCCCAGGTCCACATTTTTATACGTGTTAGTTCATCAAGGTTCCGGGCAGGGTCCTTAGTGAAGAAGTGAACAAATCCGACCTCAGCCCATCCGGCGAGAAGATACCCTTTCTTCTTGAAGATCCTGGAGAAGTCAGGGGTCAGTTCTTTCAGGACATGATCCACCTCATCATAACCTTGGAAAAGGAAGGGAAGCTCAAGGACCTTGACCGCCGGCGCAGCTTTACCAAGGCCTACGAGGGTGAATCCACCCCCGTGGATCTGTCCCATACGGATTTTTCTGATGACATCCGGTTCGTCGCCCATGACCCCACCGAAGTACCATATTATCTTGGCCCTTGAATTCGTTTTCTCGGAGACGAATTGAGCGACAGAATGACAGATATCGGCCCAGCTCGTCCCCTCCGGGGCGATTGTTGCAAGCTTGATTGTGTATTCTTCCTTTCCGGATGTCCTACAGGGCCATAGGGCAAGGGCGCACAGAATAAAGGCGCATACTGCGGCCTTTCTTATGAGATATGAGTCTCCCAGTTGCTTAAATGATCTGGAAATGGAGTATGTCAGCCAGTACACCCTCGGTTTTGTCCTTCCATATAATTTTTACACGCATACCTGAGTGCACGGTCTTCCAATCGCTCCATCCTTCCAGCCGGCTCATGAGCCAGGTGTCGCTTCCATCAAGTTTAGCATAGGCAACAATGTTGGGCTTATCCAGAGGGTTGCCCCTGATGTCAGCAAGGTTTACGGTGAAGGTCCCGAGTGTGCCCGTGTCCTTAACCTCAACAATTGCGTCTATTTCCTTAAGGCACTTCCGGCAGTATGTGGGGCCGGGCACATAAACTGTTCCGCATGACTGGCATTTTCTGCCGAGGATCTTCTTCTCTTTGAATCCCTTCATAAGAAGGTTGAGAGCATCAGCCTCAATCTTGAATTTGTATGTTGAGATGTCCCAGTTGGATTCTATAATTCGTGTCTCAGCGATTTTTTCCATGGTTTTCTCCTTATTGGGCTATTGAACCGGTGCATCTCCCAGGATCGTCACTGTTACGAACTGGAAGAGCCCTCCCCATCCGTGAGCCAAGGCGTTTCTGACCCTCCGTGGAACCTGATGGCCTCCCTCTGCAAGGCCCATGACCTGGAGAGCTGCCTCGCCGACACGGACCATGGCCGATGCCCCGATTGCGTTTGTGCTCACGACACCGCCCGATGGATTGATTGGCATATCGCCCTCAATATTATATGCCCCCTTGGCTACCATTTCCGGGGATTTTCCATCGCCAACGAGGAGGAGCCTCTCGGGCCACATCAGGTCCTGGTGGGCGAAACCGTCATAGACTTCAGCCATCTGGACCTCCTTCTGGGGGTCTGCGATTCCTGCCCTTGCATAGGCTTTCTTTGCCACCATTGTAGCAGCCACCTGTTCGGCAGGGTCTGTGATCTGGCCGTCTATAAGATTTCCGAAGGTGGCATCCGAGGTGCCGCAGGCAACGCCCTTGACCCAAGCCACGCGGTCCGTCATTGCATATTTCTTCGCTTTCTCCCTGGAGGCAAGGATGATGGCAGTGGCTCCGCATGATGTGGGGCAGGTATGTCCGTATCTCAGCGGGTAGGAGATGATCGGGGTTTTAGCAATGTCTTCAGGCTTGCATCCGGGCACCTGGAGATGAGCGTAAGGATTTTTTGCCGCATTTGATCTCAACAGTGCCGCGATCATGTCTATATGCTCTATGCCCCCTCCTGAACGGGCAAGGTAGGACGAGGCCTGGAAAGAAGCGCTGCCCGTAGATCCTCCTCCTCCACCCGTTCCAATCCCAATACCAAGCCCCCTTCCTTCAGAAAGGTCAGGGCCGAATTGAAACATTGCAAAAACCTCTGGCATGAGGATTCCTCCGAGACCGACCTGGGAGTCCCCTTCATCCTGTTTTTCCCAGGCAATTGCCATAACAACATCAAAAATGCCTGAGGCAACATGGTAATATGCAGAGTGGAATGTTGACATCCCTGTAGTTCCTCCAGTGGCGATCCTGATAACAGGTTTCCCTGTTCCGCCGATATAATCACTTGCCCACAGATGTGGCGAGTTCACCCCTTCAAAAGTCTGCATGTTGCCCATGGCTATGGCATCAATGTCATTGATAGTGAGCTTTGTCTTCCTCAGGGCGTCCCGGACAGCAGGTTCAATAAGCTCGGGTATGCTCACATCGGGCCTCTTGCTGACAAATCTTCCGTTGTATCCTACGCTGATAATTGCCACATCTTTTCGCGCCATGATTCCTCCTGTTCTTGTTTTAAAAAAGCTCCCTTACACTCCCAGGATACCCACAACATTGTGCTGGGCGCATACTCCTTCCTGGGCATGAACGACGGCCGTCCTGGCTCTTTTAACCTGCGTAGGACCCGCTTCTCCCCTCAACTGTGAGACTGCTTCAACGAGGCGGACAAGCCCTGTAGCATTCATGGGTTGAGCACCAATTGGTCCACCTGAAGGATTTACAGGAAGCTTTCCTTCCCTCCTGGATATGCCGCTTTTTATTGTCTTGACCCCGCTTCCGTCCGGGAAGAGGCCGAGCGCCTCTGTGAAAATTGGTTCCTCTGAGGCAAAATTCGTATGGATCTCGGCAAGCGAGATGTCACGTGAGGGATTTTTGATCCCTGCCATCTTGTAAGCCCTTTTTGCTGCATCCCTCAAAGAGTTCACCCGGATAATGTTCCTATCACCAATATAATAGGTGTCCAGGGAATGACCGAACCCTTTAATCCACACGGGTTTGTCTGTAAGCTCTTTCGCCCTTTCCTCAGAGGCCAGAAGCACTGCGCATCCGCCGTCCACAAACGGGCCCGTGTGAAGCTCTCTCAGGGGGTCGTAGAGGGGTTTTGAGTTAAGAACATCTTTCACGGTTGGAACACCGTCTCTCTTTGGGGTAAAAGGATTTTTTCGGGCATTCTCAAGGCTCTTGACTGCATACTGTGCCAGGTTTTCCTCCGACATGTGGTATTTGGTCATATAAGCACGCGCCTGTAGGGCTGCACCAGAGATGAAATTAACCAAGCCCCTTGGCCTTTCATAGGCTGGGTCAAGGGTGTGGTTCTGGACGAGCAAGGGTCTGAACTGGGAGCCGGACATGGAGATAGATACAACAAGTGCAGTATTGTATTGTCCTGACATGATCCGCATCCAGGCATACAAGACAGCATTGAGACCGTCTGCCTCTGCCTTGGTTTCGTCTTTCATATGTGCCCCAACCCTCTGGACAAGGTAGACCTCCGATATCGTCCTTCCATCCATGAAGTCGTTGCTGGAGAAAACGATGGTATCAACATCGTCCCTGGATATCTTGAGTTTCTGAAGGATGGCTGTTGCGAGATCGAAGGCGATCCTTTCCCTGCTGATAGGACTCTCTTTTTCATAATTGGTCTGGGTGTATCCGACAACGGCGACTTTCCTCTCCATTTTTCACCTCCTCCTTTTCTTTGCAGAAGGCCTTATGATTTCAAAGTAATCCAGCGAAGAGAAGTTGTCCTCAGGCGGTTCTTTCCAAACAGCCCTGACCGCTAGTCCGGGTTTTGCCTCATTTGGTTCAACACCCTTCACGATTGCCGTGATGGCAGAATCAGCTTTCTTAAGTTTGATTACCCCGAGGATATATGGAGGAGCATCCTTGAGCTCTCCATTATCAATTGTTACATGGCCAACAGTGAAGTTCTCCAGGATTCCTTCCTGGCCTACCTCCACCAATTTATCAAGCCGGGAAAAACACTTCCCGCACACGGCCCTTGGTGGAACATAAACCTTTTTGCATTTGGGGCACTTCACCCCCAGGATCTTCTTCTGACTCAATCCCTTGATGAACTTTTCAATGAACTGGCCAACCCTGTTTTTATAAACATAGGTAATGGGGACTAATACATTAATGTTTTCTGGCATAATTCCTCCTTCCTTATTGTTTACCAAATAGGATGAATAATATGTATGGAGGCAAATGTCAAGAGAAATGCCGGAGATCATGTTCTATTAAAGGGTGTGCATCGGGTTTGTTAGGTGTGAAACTTCTTGACATTGAAAGTTGTCTAAATTAATATAAAAATATGATAGTTATTATGAAGCACATATCAAGGAGAATAATTCAGGGTTTGTTTGTCCTTATATTCCTGACTGTTCCGGCCTTAACCTATGCCCTTGCGCCCATAGCCCCTTCCATGGACGGCAATATCGGGGTTCTGAGGGCAATTTCGGCCAAAGGGCTCATTCAGGGCGGTATGTCCTTCTATTTAAATGGGCTGTTTTACAAGACCGATGGGGATTACCTCAATGACCAGGACTTTCTCACAAAAAGGGCAGAGTCGAGGGCGACCATTGGTTATGGGCTTGCTGACTGGCTTGAGTTCTCTTTAGGGATCCGTTCGGCCGCAACCCAGATCCAGAACAATAAGGGGCAGCCCGTCACACCTGTCATCACGACCGCAGGCGACATGCTCGGAAGCCTGAAATTCAGCTATGTTTCCGATCCGGGCCTGGCAATTGGACTTCAGGGGTTTATCATATACAATTCCATGCCTCATCTTCTCGGCTGGAACAACTACCCCACCTATGGTGGGAGGTTCCTCTGGACGATAGACCTGGACGCAGCCAGGGATGTCCCGTTGAGATTTCACCTGAACCTTGGTTATAAGGTTGATAATTCAGATAAGCTCTTCACTACAAAAAAGTACGGCGATCAGGGCCAAAATATAAATTGGGTTGACCAGGGCGTCCTTTATGAACATGGAATGACACAGAGCCTCATGCAGTCTGTCTATGGAATCTTCAATGACGACCAGGTTCTCGGGGCCGTGGCCATAGAGATTCCAACTCCTTACCTTACTACATTTGTTGAATACACCACGGAGCAGGTTATTGACACAAACTCTGACGCCAAGGCATATAGGGGGACCAACTCTTGGGGAGTGAGCCCTCAATATAACACCAGTCCACAGAGGATTACCCCGGGCTTGCGCTTCACACCGGTCCCCGGATGGACTCTGGATGTCGGCGCGGATATCTCCCTTACAAAGACAATTACATTGTCAGGGCCCGTCACGATAAATGCTACTAATCCATATCTCCCTGGAAATACCATCACGGGCGGAACCAAGATAAAGACATATCCGTCCTGGAAGGCTTTTGCAGGACTGAGCTACACCTATATACCCGGCACCCAGGTTATGATTCAGAAGGAAATAGCTCCTCCTCCTCCACCCCCGCCGAGATTAGGAAAGATCAGCGGCATCGCCTCCGACGCCGCAACTGACCAGCCCCTGGGCAATGTGATCATTTCCTTCCCGGGCAGGCCCCTTACCAACCTCTCCACTGATGCAATGACAGGGTCATATTCCTCATACGAGCTGGAGCCTGGACATGTCCAGATGACTGCGGTGAAGGAGGGATACGAGGAGCTTTCTGTAACCGTTGAAGCAATTGCGGGTCTCACCATTACGCAGGACCTGGCCCTCAAGAAGCTCGTCCAGTTCGGCGCTGTGGCCGGTGCAGTGAAGGATCCCCAGGGCAAATCCCTTGCTGCTGTCATTTCATTTGATAAGCCCGATGTTTCTCCAGGGGCGACAAACCCTTCTGATGGGACTTATTTCGTCAAGCTTACACCCGGTGAATATCAGGTGACTGCCTCTGTCCAGGGGTTCAAGTCTCAGACGCGGCCCGTGACAATAAAGGACAAGATTAAAACAATTGTTGACTTTATCCTTGAGCCTGCCGTTGCGCCTCCTCCTCCGCCGGTGCCGGTAGTTCCCGAGAAGAAGCCCAGGGTTTTCATCCAGAAGAAGAAGATCGTCATTACAGAGACCATCCACTTTGAGACCGGCAAAGCCACGATCCTGTCCGTCAGCTACTCTCTCCTCAACGAGGTGGCCCAGGTGATCAAGAACAACCCTGGAATCAGGGTGAGGATCGAGGGGCACACGGACAGCGTGGGGACTGCTGCATACAACCTTCGCCTCTCTGAGGCGCGCGCAGCCTCAGTCATGAGATATCTTGTCTCCCAGGCTGTCGATCCCGACAGGCTGGAGTCAAGGGGCTACGGCTTCACAATGCCCATTGCAGACAACGCCACTGCCGAGGGCAGGGCAAAGAACAGAAGGGTGGAGTTCACCATCGTTTCCGACTGAGTTTTCCTTTCTTCAAGCTAACATTGTTTTTCCCATGACTTTGCGATAATTTGAATGTATGTCTAAATCTATCAAATTACTCCGCAGCCAGATCGATCGGATAGACGCACGCATCCTCAGGCTGCTCAATGCGCGGGCGCGAATAGCCATGAGGCTCGGCAGGGCAAAGGCCGCTGCCGGAAGGGATCTATACGACCCCGTGAGGGAAGGGAAGATACTCGCACAGGCAAAGAAGAAGAGCAGGGGGCCCTTCCCGCCCGAGGGGGTTGGCTCGGTTTTCAGGGAGATCATATCTGCCACCCGTTCCCTTGAGGGGGCCGTGGAGGTGGCCTATCTCGGCCCGGAGGGAAGCAATACCCACCTTGCAGCCCTCAAGCACTTCGGCAGCTCGGCGAGGTTTTTCCATCAGCCGTCCGTTGAGGATGTCTTCAATGCCGTGGAGGAGAAGAGGCGTCCTTTCGGAGTGGTAGCGGTGGAAAACTCGCTTGAAGGAGCCGTTGCTCAGACCCTTGACCTCTTCATTGAGTCTTCCGTAACGATCTGTGCGGAGGTCAATATGGAGATCACCCACTCTCTTCTTTCCAGGGAGAGAAGCGTGGATATGGTAAGGAAGGTGTATTCCCACCCACAGGCCATTGCTCAGTGCAGGCCCTGGCTGAGGAGAAACCTGCCGTGGGCAGCGCTGAAGGAGTCGGAAAGCACATCGTCTGCCGCCCTGAGGGCTTCGCAGGAAAAGGGGTCAGGCGCAATTGCCAGCACAATGTCAGCAAGGTTATACAGCCTCAGAATCCTTGCTGAGGGGATCGAGGAGAAAAGGGACAACATGACGCGCTTTCTTGTAATTGGTCGAACAGCCCCCGGAAGGACGGAGAGGAGCAAGACATCCCTTCTCCTGTCACTAAAGGATGAGCCTGGAGCACTGTTCAGGGTCCTGAAACCCATCGCCCGATACGGAGTGAACATGACAAAGATTGAGTCCAGGCCCCTCAAGGGGAAGGCATGGGAGTATATATTCTTCATTGATGTAGACGGGCATGCATCGGAGCCTCTCCTCTCCCGTGCCCTGAAAGAGGTTGAGAGGGAATGCCTGATGCTTAAGGTCCTGGGCTCCTATCCCAGTGCCGAATTGCCATTCTGAGGAGAGGCTGTGCAGGTTCCAGAGCATATAAAGGGTCTTAGACCCTATGTCCCGGGGAAGCCCATTGAGGAACTGGAAAGGGAGCTGAGGATCACGGATGCCATCAAGCTTGCCTCCAACGAGAATCCTTTCGGCCCGTCTCCCCGTGCCCTTGCGGCCATGCGCAGGGCACTCTCGCAGGTTCATCGGTATCCTGATGGCCGGGGCTATAGCCTGAAGATGGCACTTGCAGGGCACCATGGGGTGAAGCCGGGCAACATCATCCTCGGAAACGGTTCTAACGAGATAATTGAGCTTTTAATAAAAACATTCCTTCGTCCAGGGGAGGAAGCCGTGATGGGCGATCCGTCATTCCTCGTCTATGACCTTTCGGTCAGGGCAGCAGGGTGCAAGAGCATCAAGGTCCCCCTCAGGAATTTTCAGTATGATCTTTCCGAGATGAAGAGCAGGATTGGAAGGAAGACCCGCCTCGTGTTCTTTGCCTCTCCAAATAATCCCACTGGGACGATTGTGAGGAAGAAACCCCTTGAAGAGTTCTTGAATGCTCTGAACGGCAGGGTCCTCTGTGTGGTGGACGAAGCATACTGTCAGTTTGTAACGGATTCCGAATATCCTGACAGTCTGGACTATATCAGGGAAGGGCGAGGGGACATTATTGTCCTCAGGACATTCTCAAAGGCACACGGCCTTGCCGGCCTCAGGATAGGCTATGGGATCGCAAATGAGGAGATCATCAGGTGGCAGGAGAGGGTGCGTCAGCCCTTCAATGTGAATTCCATTGCCCAGGCAGGGGCGCTTGCAGCCCTCGGAGACAGGGCGCATGTGAGGAGGACTGTTGAGAATAACAGGAGAGGGCTTGCGTTACTTACCTCAGGGGTCAGGTCGCTTGGCCTGGATTATGTTCCCTCTCAGGCCAATTTTTTCCTGATGAATTTGAAGGGGGGCAGGCTGAAAGCGGGTCAGGTCTATGAGTCCCTCCTCAGGAAGGGCGTCATCGTCAGGCCCATGGATGAATACGGACTGCCGGATTACATCCGTGTGACCGTTGGGAGGCCGAGTGAAAACAGGAGATTCCTCACAGCCCTCGAGGAGGTCATTGAGAGCTCGTCATCATAGACTTTTTGACCGCGCGGCTATTGTGGGTATTGGACAGATCGGCGGCTCCCTCGGATGGGCCCTCAGGAAAAATGGGCTTGCAGGCGAGGTTGTCGGCGCTGGCCGGACCATCAGAAATCTAAAGACTGCGCTCTCAATGGGCCTCATATGCTCTTATGAACCGACGCCCGAGCAGGCTGTGAGGGGGTCGGATCTGGTCGTATTTGCTACCCCGGTCTCGACCATTCCAGGCCTTATCAGGTCGCTCGCACATGCCATTGATCACGGTGCCGTGGTAACAGATGTCGGAAGCGTGAAGGGTGATGTTGTGAAGGCTGCTTCTGTCCTGCGTTCTCAAGAGATCTCCTTCATCGGAGGCCATCCCATTGCCGGGACAGAGAGGTCAGGGGCGTCCTCTGCCGATCCCGGGCTCTTCAAGGGAAAGACGGTCATCCTCACCCCTGCTTCAGGTATGACCTCGGCCATGCGAAAGGTGAAGCGCATGTGGGAGTCCCTGGGCGCGCGGGTTGTCCTGATGGAGCCCCTGCGCCATGACAGGGTCATGGCCTTGATGAGCCATACCCCCCACCTTTTATCTTATGCCTTTACGGATACGATAGCCCGTGGGCTGGCAAGGGACAAGGACCTCTTGCAATTTGCCGGGGGAAGTTTCAGGGATTTCACACGGATCGCATGCTCCAGCCCGGAAATGTGGGAGGGTATCTTCATTATGAACTGGAAAGAGATAGAGAGGACCATAAAAGAGTTGATGAAATCGCTGGATGCCCTGGCGAAGGCCATAAGCAGGGGCGACCGTGCAGTGGTAATGAGGCTTCTGGGCAGGGTCAGGAGATTGACCGAGCAAGTCAGATGAGCCGCCTCACCTTTCATAAAGCCAGCGGGCTCAAGGGCAAGGTTATGCTTCCCGGGGACAAGTCCCTGTCCCATCGTGCCGTGATCTTCGGCACACTCGCCAGGGGCAAGAGCGTTTTCAGGAACTTTCTCAGGGCAGATGACTGCATGAGGACCCTCCTGGCATGCCAGTCCCTGGGTGTGGATATGTCCCTCAAGGGCCCTGTCCTGACAATAAATGGGAAGGGTTTTTCTGCCTTGAAGGAGCCTGCTCAGATCATTGATGCAGGAAACTCAGGCACAACCCTGAGGCTCATGACAGGATTTTTTAGCGCCACGCCCTTCTTCTCGGTCCTTACAGGGGATGAATCCCTTCGCAGGCGGCCCATGAGGCGCGTAACCGGGCCGCTAAGGGCCATGGGCGCAGGCATATGGGGCCGTGAAGGAGGCGACAGGGCGCCCCTGGCCATCCGGGGCGGCGCCCTTAGGGGGATGTTCCACGAGCTGCCCGTTGCAAGCGCCCAGGTCAAGTCAGCCCTCTTGATCGCAGGGCTTCACGCCAGCGGCGCCACAACCGTGCGCGAGCCAATGAAGAGCAGGGACCATTCAGAGAGGATGCTCAGGCTTTTCGGCGCAGAGGTAGAGGAGGCAGGGACTACCGTGTCTGTCCGTGGGGGCCAGGAACTTCATGGGATCTCGATGAATATCCCTGGAGACATATCCTCTGCTGCCTTCATCGTTGTTGCAGCACTCATCACGAAGGACTCGGATGTCGTGCTAAAAAATGTCCTTTTAAATCCCGGAAGGACGGGTTTCATAGAGATCCTTAAAGAGATGGGCGGGTCAATAGAGGTGCAGGACAAGACCCGTCCCGGGGAGGAGCCAAGCGGAGATGTTCGCGTGCGCTCTTCTTCCCTGCACGGCACAAATGTCTCAGGAGAGATCATCCCGAGGAGCATTGATGAAATTCCAGCCATTTGTGCGGCTGCGGCTGCGGCAGAGGGGGAGACGCTCATCAGTGGCGCTGAGGAACTGAGGGTGAAGGAGTCAGACAGGATTGCAACAATGGCTTCGGAGCTGAAGAAGTTCGGGGTTAAGGTGGAGGAGTTCAAGGACGGCCTCAGGATCCAGGGCGGCAGAAAACTAAAAGCAGCCAAATGCACAAGCCATGGGGACCATAGGATTGCCATGGCCCTGTCAGTGCTCGGGTTTGCAGTGCCGGGCAGGACGATTGTTGATGATACAGACTGCATCGAGACAAGCTTCCCGGGTTTTTCGTCTATTCTCCATAAACTTGTGAGGTCTTAAGGAAATTCAAAAGAAATATCATCTTGACTACCTTATAATATTCTCTTAAGCTCAATATATGCTCACAACTATTGAAGAGATAAAAGATAGGCTTGTCCGATCATACTCCCCTGAAAAGATTATACTTTTCGGTTCCCATGCAAGGGGTGACGCTAATAGGAATAGCGATATTGACATTCTAATCCTGAAAGATACTGCGAAAAGGCCGATAGAGAGGCGAATCCAGGCAGAAAAGATACAGGCAGACAGGTCAGTACCCCTGGATATAGTTGTCTATACACCTCAAGAAATAAGATATTTATTTTCTATTGGGAGCCCCTTTATTGAGGAGGTTATAGAAACCGGGAGTGTAATCTATATGAGGAAAACCGAGGATGGATTATTGCCACATGGCAAGCCATCAAGGGCCGATGCAGGACGGGTAACGAAGGCATCAAAAGCATTTATGAAGGCTGTTAGAAAGGCGATGTAGTGCCATCGAGTGCAATAGATAATCAATCTCCTGGTATTTTTTAATATATGGAAGTCGTCATCACCAAATCAGCAGGGTTCTGCTTCGGGGTAAAAAGGGCTGTTGCCCTTGCAGACAAAGCGGCCAAGGAAAATAAAGGGAAGGTATATACACTTGGCCCCCTTATCCACAATCCCCAGGTTGTTAGAAAACTTGAGGAGGCCGGCGTGACGCAGATTAGCTCGCTAAACGAGATTAATGAAGGGGTCTGCATCCTAAGGTCGCATGGCGTCACTGCTAATGAGTTTGAAGAGGCAAAGCGCAAGGGCCTGACAATTGTGGATGCCACATGTCCATTTGTTACCAAGTCGCAGAAGCTCATCCGAAAGCTCATATCCGATGGCTATTTTGTCCTTATTGTGGGGGATGAGAAGCATCCTGAGGTTAAAAGCCTCCTGAGTTATTCTGAGCCGGCACAGGTCAAGGCCGTGAGGTCCGTGGCAGACCTGGAATCCATCAAATGGGTGAAGAAGATGGCCATTCTTGCCCAGACGACCCAGCCCATGTCCCTTTTTCGGGAGATCCTTGCTTTTGCAGGGACAAAGGCCAAAGAGCTGAGGGTTTTCAACACGATCTGCGGTGCCACAACCCTCAGGCAGGATGAGTCTGTCCTGCTTGCACCAAAAGTGGACTGCATCCTTGTCGTCGGTGGAAAGACAAGCTCCAACACGCGCAAGCTCTCAGAGGCCTGCAAAGCCGTGAATCCGAAGACATATCATATTGAGGAGCCGGACGATATAAACCCCGCATGGTTGAACGGCGCTGAGAGGATCGGGATCACAGCAGGGGCTTCCACACCCAGGTGGCTTGTCCAGGAGGTTGCGGTCAGGGTCAGGAAATTCAAGGATATACATCCTTGACTTTCATAACTGATTGTTAAATAATGAGAAATCTAATGGATAAAGATATGGGTGAAAACGAAAGGACAAATTCCGAGGTCTTAATGGACGAGGAGATGAAGAAGCTCCTTGAGATGAGATTTCCTGTCATCAAGGAGGGGGAGATCATAACGGGAAAAGTGGCGGACATCACCCCTGAATATGCCATTATTGAGGTTGGTTATAAAACAGAGGGTTTGATCCCCATCTCTGAATTCATTGACAGTGAGCAGGGCCTCACGATCAAGGTCGGCGATGAAGTGAGGGTGTTTGTGGAGATGATAGAGGATGAGGACGGTATAATCGTGCTTTCCAAGGAGAAGGCAGACAAGATGAAGATTTGGGATGACATCGCTAAGGCCTATGAGGGAGATGGGGTTGTAGAAGGGAGGGTGGTTTCAAAGGTCAAGGGGGGATTGACTGTTGATATCGGAGTAAAGGCCTTCCTTCCCGGCTCCCAGATTGACCTTCATCCTCCCAAGGAGCTTGATGTTTTCATCGGAAAAACATTCAGATTCAAGGTTGTCAAATTCAACAAAAAGCGAAGCAACATTGTGCTGTCAAGGAGATCCCTTCTTGAACAGGAGATAGAGGAGTTGAAGGATCAGACTCTCAAGACTCTTGAGGAGAACCAGGAGGTTGATGGGATTGTGAAGAATCTTACCGACTATGGTGCATTTGTTGATATAGGCGGACTCGACGGCCTTCTGCACATCACCGACATCTCATGGAAAAGGGTAGCGCACCCCTCCGAGGTTCTCACATCAGGCCAGAGGATCAGGGTGAAGATCCTAAAGTATGATCCCACAAAGCAGAAGATATCCCTCGGATTGAAACAGCTCGTGCCCAGTCCCTGGTCTCAGGTGAAAGAAAAATATCACATCGGGGCGCGCGTGCAGGGCAAGGTTGTGAGCCTTACGGATTACGGCGCATTTATTGAACTTGAGCCAGGAGTAGAGGGATTGCTCCACATTTCCGACATGTCCTGGAACAAGAAGGTGAAGCATCCCTCAAAGATCCTTTCTCCCGGAGATGCGGTTGAGACCATGGTGCTGGATATGGATATAGAAAACAGGAGGATCTCGCTTGGATTGAAACAGCTCCTGCCAAACCCCTGGGACACGATCGAGGAGAAGTTCCCTATAGGCAGCAGGGTAAAGGGCTCTATCAGGAGCATTACAGACTTCGGGATATTTATCGGAGTAGAGGAGGGGATAGATGGTCTTGTCCATATCTCGGACATATCCTGGACCCAGAGGATCAAACATCCAGCGGACCTGTTTAAGAAGGGGCAGGAGGTTGAAGCTGTTGTCCTCCATATTGACAAGGAAAACGAAAGATTTTCCCTCGGAATCAAGCAGCTTACGGAGGATCCGTGGGAAAAGGTTGGAGATAGATATATATCGGGAAGCGCAGTTAAGGGATGCATTACGGGCATAACGGATTTTGGTGTTTTCCTTGAGCTGGAGCCCGGTGTGGAGGGGCTTATCCATATGTCCGAGCTGGATATAAAGAAAGGTGTGAAGATCGGGGATCTGCTGAAATTGGGGGATGAGTTTGAAGCAGAGATTCTGGTCGTGGATCCGAAAAACAGAAAGCTCACGCTCAGCCATAAGGCGCTGAGCAAAAGAAGGGAGAAGGAGGATATAGACATTATGG
>Ga0315309_1000325_pt1 | contig 28658 bp, 25 predicted proteins | sample TDP4_MG_FD_203080 | JGI IMG/M metagenome (GOLD analysis project Ga0315309, IMG submission 203080) | Freshwater sediment microbial communities from Lake Towuti, South Sulawesi, Indonesia - TDP4 | ecosystem: Environmental > Aquatic > Freshwater > Lake > Sediment | place: Indonesia: South Sulawesi...
CGAAGTAGAAGCCCACAATCGCCGAGACGATTGGCACAAGGATCTGTATGACTGCGGTCATGGCTTCCGTGCTCGTCGCCTTCACAAGGGCATAGATGATTGCAGCTGCCAAGGTTGCACTGAAAACCAGGGCAAGGATCCCTTGGACATCGCTGACATGGCTGATGTCTTGCGCGATCTTGAAGAGAACCTCTTGCCTTGACGGTTCGTGAGGTTCACTTGCCACATGATATTTCTTCTTGCTCAAAACTCTTCACCGCAATAGTCGCAGTATTTTGCTTCCTCCCTTGCAGGCTTCTGTCCACAGGAAGGACAGCACCTCTCTGATTTCTCTACTGTCTTAGGTTGGTCAGGGATAGGCTTCGGTGCAACTTGACCTACAGCAACAGAAGGCTGAACCTTGATGAATCCTTCAAGGATTCTCAATCGTTCCTCCTTTTGTGCGTAGATACTGCAAGAAGAGTTGCACTGAACTCCCAGAGCATCACAGATGCCCTTCTCCTTTATCCTTTCGCAGAGCTCATCGAGTTCCGTAAAGCTATGTACGGCATCGCCGATTTCAGACAATGGTTTATCTGATTCGTTCAACTTTTCACCTCCGATAAATCTGCCGCCCTGATGAGATCGATTTGGTTGGGTTCGACGCGGAGTGTCTCAGTGGGTCGGCTTGAGTTCCTTGATGACAAACTTCCCGAATCCTTGGCTTCTCGAAGCTCCCAAACCTATCTCCTCCCCTAGTCGCAATAACCTCTGGAGGTCGTCAAATCTGACCAATGGAGACGCAACGACAAGGTCGAAGGATGAATGAGGCTTGAGAACGAAGTCTTGTCTGACAACCGAGGTCCTCGGTCCTTGTCGTGTCAAGACATGGATTGGGCGTTCCACATACCCGTCAGGCTCGTGAAGCGGCTTACCTGCTCTCAAAAGGCGTATCTTCTCAGGTTTAACGAATACTCCGTGACTTATTGAATCTTTAAACCCAGCTATCCTTGACAGTCTTAGGACGTATGCTGCTTCTTTTAGAAGAGCTTTGATCTGACGCTCCTCAATGAAGAGCCCTTCGCGATCCTTCTTGAATCCTGTCCAATTACGTATTTCGAGATCCTCGCCCTGTTTGGCTTGAACCTCGATCGCTGTCGTCTGGGCCACGGTTTGCAGGTCTCGGCCGGATAGGCCTTTACTACAGAGCCAAGGTTCGATAAGGCCCTTTACTTTTGGAATCCCACCGAGAACTTGACCTCTGAACTGTGCGCTGACCGCATACTTCTTGTACAGATCTTGCATTGCGTCTTCCTCAGGGAGTGAATATCCTGGAATATCGAGGGCTTCTGATGACTTCGCCGCGAACAACATCGAGGGTTGTGTGGTCTATCATTGATATTGTTTCGCATCTCTCTCGGTCAACGAAGGCATAGTCAAAGATTTCCTTGAGGCCTCTTCTGAGATCTATGTTTCTCAGATGCCTGATAACTCGAATCTTGTTTCTCTGCGTTCTCGAGCGGCTACATCGAACTTTGCCGAATGAAGCCTTCATTGGTGGTGTTGTAGGCAGACTCCGTCGTCTTTCAGTCCACAGTTGAGAATCTTTCATAGGCAATCCAGTCCCTTTCGGGCGGCAGAAGTGCTTTCCAAGTCTGAAAGGAGCTGTCCGAAAATAGATGATATTCCATCCCTTTCAAATAATGCGTGATTATGGTAGGATGTAAGCTGAGGAAGTTATCGACTACGTTTGAGTATTGCACTCAGACCAAAGTGAAAATGATGGTCTGCTTTACTGCAGTCCGGTCTGACCTTGTAAACCGATTTCGTATGTCCGGTGGGCTCCATGCTGTCCGAAACACATTTCGGAAGCCCAAGACGCAAGACTCCTAGAGATCTAATTTTCTCCTTGGAACTCCCAAGTATCCACCTTCCAATAGCGTTTCGAGCTTCTTCTGTAGTTCGTCGATCTCTGCCTGCTCCTCCGTGGAGAGAAGGCTCGCTCTTTCAGAGAGCGCTCTAACAAGCCTCAGTGTCTTTAGGTATGCCGGGAAAGCCGCCTCTTTCCAGTAGCCAGGTGGAAGCTTGTAATTGTATGGGTTCGCCTCAGCTACGATGTCCATTTCCGCTTTCCACAAGCCGGTCTTCTTGGTATGCGCCCATCCTATTATCACCGACACCGGGACCCCTATGGCCGTCGCCAGGACAGCGAACAACCAGAAGCCTTGGAACAGGTTCTGAAGCTCTGAAACGTTCGTTATCGCCAGATAGTAAACTGTCACCAGTGTCGAACCATAACCCAACAGGAATACAAGATAGGTGTTGTATCCGATTCTGAAATAGTACCAGCTTCTGGAGGCTAGGTCCTCGATCTTCACTAATGACTTTCTCCGCTGAGGCACATAGTGGTAAGTAGGAGATAAACAACTCTGCCCCCGGATTGACTACAGTGCTTTGATACAGCATCCATCAAACCGCGTCCATAGTCAAGAGACGAACTCTTTTGAGAGGGATCTGAGATTGTTTGCAGTTATCTGGGAAATGGCTCTGTGTGCTACCATAAACGGCTCGCCCTACCCATTCCTATGAGACACAGATGGTACTTGATCGAATCTACCAGCTGCTTTGCACGCAATGCTTCTTCAAGCAAATGTCCAACCTCGTTTCAACGTGACCTCGCATCCTTTCACACAACAACCACAACGCCACCACGCACAGCGAAGCATATTCTGAGTAGACCTCTGAGAAAGTGGTCTTTTCGTCACACTGTCTCGTCTATAAGATGAGCAGACTCCTTGAAGAAATCCTCGTCGTGGGAAAAAGCGTCATGGAAGATGAAACATATGTAGCGTCCTTTCTCTCCATCAGCGCCACTCCGATTTCAAACTTTCAGCTAGAAAAGGCGTTGAAGAAGCTCATAGCTTAGCACCGTATGCCAACCTTTTCGCTGCAGGTCCTCAAGTCTGACACTCTCTTCCAGAAGCAGGGATTCGAGAAGTTTCTTTACCTTCTGGCTGATGCTCACAGCTTCGTCAAATTCAATCGCTCGCAGTCCGTGAGCCAACATAGAATAGTTTCTGCAGAACATGATGTCCTTGATTTCGTTGTACTCAAGCTTTCTGACCCAAGAATCTTCGCGCTTCACCAACAGTCGGTAGCTTTGTATCAAATCGAGTTCCTTCTTGCGACGAGTCCTTTTTTTTGCTCTACTGGCTCTTGATTCTAAAGACAATACTCTGAATTTCATGCAGCCTTCCGCACATCTATACAGTCTGACCACAGAATCCACACAATCTCGCGTTTCGAGGCTTCTCAAGCCGTTCAAGAATAGGTCTACTAACAGGCACGGACTGATGTTGCTGATACCTCGAGTCTCTCCTAGAACCCTCTCAAGGAACTGCGCGTTGGTCGCGATCGATTCTCGAAACGGTTTGACAGCTTTTGTGTCCCTTTCGATTTCGCTTAGCAAGTTCAACGAAGCTTGGAGCGATTTCTTGGCCGTCAGGTACTGAAAATTCTGCCAGTCACGATAGCCTTCTGCAAGAAATTCCAGCGCTCTCAGAAGGCTTCTGAGTCTCAGAGTATTGGTCTTTGACAACGTCTGTTGGATCATTCTTGCAGCAGAGTCATAGCGATGAACATTGAACTCATCTACCACATACCTTAGTATCCCTAGACCTAAGATTTCCCCTATATACTCATCACCAGACTCTGGGAGAGGTTCAGCAACTCCGCGAATATCCAAACCAAAGAATGACGCGAGGGTCGTGAGGATCTGCAGATCCTGGCTAGGTTTAACATCCGCAAGAAAGCGAATTGGCGCTCCGGCCTCGGTTCTCTCAGCTGCCCAGAAGTAGGCTTGATAGAAGACTCTGGCAATCGGGATGGGACGCTGGTTAGGAATGGTCAGAACAAGATAATGCCCTCGCTCTATGCCGTGCTCTTCGATCAGTTTCATGGCAAGTTGCACCGCTTCCTGTCTGCATATGAAACATATATGGGTCGGCTTGTGGGAACTGTAAGCCTCCCTCGTCCTGTCATTCTCATTAGCCAGGAACATTATCGCGGTTACTGGCTTTGACATCTCAGTCAAACTACATATACCTCATATCAGAGATGGGCATAGGTATAGAGGGATACGTATGCTGAATTGGGGCAAATACGGATTTAAAGTAAGACCCGTTATACCAGTGGAGGACTACCGTCATAGACTGGTTAATCTCCAGAGCGAAATGGATGATTATACGTCTCAGATCATAGAACAAGCCAGACAAGCAAGACGCTATGGTCGAGTATACAGACAGATATGGGGATCTGGGAAGTCAGTTTTCCTGTATAACGTCGCGGACAGACTGAACTCTGAGATGTTCCTCGGGCACGGATTAGAGGGGAACGGTGAGTCAAAATACGATCATATTCTCGCGATCTTCTATCCACAGCCTGTGAAGGAAAACACTCTACTTGAGTCGGCGCTGAATGCAGGCTTTCCCCAGATCGGCTCTTCTGAAGCCCCTCGCAACTGGGAGCTCTTTCTTCATGTGCTGTCATACGTGGCACTTCGACGTGCTCTGCTGGAGGGAAAGACAACTGACGCGAAATCGCTTTCGGGTTCCCTAGGAGACATATCAAGGTGCGCTCGAGTTCAAGGGTCAATTGAAAGACTTGGGTCAAAGACGAGAGAGAAAGCTATCGAGGTTGCAACTAGCTTCCTAGAAAGAGTGCTGGGCCCCGTTCGAACCAAGGACCGAACCATAGTGACCAGCAATCTCCCAATTCTAATGAACCGGATCGATACATCCGAATTCAACGATGCCTTCAATGCACTTCTGTCGTCCCGAAACAAGGCCCTCCTTAACTTTGAGATATTTAACACAGTGTGCCGTGAATCCAGAATATTCTTGTTCATGGTATTTGACCAAATGGAAGAATACCGTGGAGCGCATCTATCGGTGCTGAATAAGATCGTGGTCGATCAACAGTATAGGAACATCCACGCATGTGTCGTCGAGAGATCCGATATCTCTGAAATGATGGCTCGCAAGCTCAGAGAATCCTACGACACAATTACACGGAGATTGGCGTTGCGAATTCTACCTCCCCTTGACCCCGCAGGTTTTCAAGAAATGGCCGCAATGTACCTGGATGAATTCAGGAACGGTTCACCCATTATCGGAAGAAAGTTTCCGTTTCGCGACGACGCAATAGAATACCTTCGACAACGCTCTCAATCGAATCCTCGAAAGTTTCTATCTTGCATAAACGATATACTTCCGAAGGCACTGGCGTTGGATCTTCCTGAAATCAGCGAAGCTGATCTCAAGAAGCCACAAATGGCCGCTGTTATCGCGTCTGCACTACGTGCTCAAGAAGGCCTTGGCTCTACCTACGGCGAAATGGAGCCAAGGTAGAGCGATGGTCAACCATTTCTTTGAACAACTGATAGCTTACCTGCAGTTGTACGGTCATCTAGTGTATAGTACAACGGTCATGTATTCTGAACTTGAAGCAAGACTTGCATCACGCATACAGCTCTCTCCGCAGCTCTTCGAGACCACAGTGCGTCTTAGTACTAAGCATTCTATTCGAGAACTGTTTGGCGCTGTGGGTATCGGGGGCTGGGTTGAGAGCGTTGCAGTGAATCGTTACACGAAGCTGAACGCACAATTTGATGTGATCGCTGAGATAGAATTTCCGTCAGCGATCTTCGTCTTCGTAGTAGAGGCCAAGCATAGACGGGTCTTCTTCGGTGAAAGTGCGCTTCAGGAGGTCATGGCATTCAATACGAAGGCAGATTTTGCCTTCTACGAAAGAGTTCTAGCCGAGCTCCAAGGATTTCGGAAAAGATATTTTATTGGAGCGAAGTTCCTTGTTTGCTCTTGCGAAGTTCCAGAAGAGATCATTAGGTTCTGTGTCTCCAGCGGCATTGCTGTGTCTGACACGAAGCGATTAATGGAGTACTCAGAGACAAGTCTGGACAGTGCAGGAAAGATGGCTTTTCTCGCGATATCCAACCTCAACCGCATGAATAATGAAACGAATGGGTTCTGCCCACACGAGTTGTTGATTCAAGATTTGGTGACATATTGTAGATTGATCACGCTGTTTCTAGCTAGGGAGAAACATCTGCCTCGCGTAAGACCTGATGAAAAGGAGAGGTTCAGGTTCCAGACGACACTTTGTCAAGCAATGACGGAAGTGGGAGGCTTTACAAATGAAGATAGAGGGATTATCTGGCAAGCGCTACAGTAGAATCCAGTTTGCGGGAGGAATTTTGAGAATGAGATTTCAGCGGTATGAGCGCACAAGGATACTCGCATCGATTCAGACTATCAGGGATGTTCAATATGCATGCTTCCTACGAAAATCATCACTTCCGATGGGGGAGATCCATATCAAGGAAAAGGTTCCTTCAAGATCTACAGTCCCCCAACTGCGTCGCTTGAATGAGATAATGAAAGCGGTCAGGGTCATGGAGAATAATGAGTAACAGAATAATCTGGCTTCAAAGCGATTTAGTTGATCAGTTTCTCGCAGCACACAGATCCACTCACCTGACATCACGGGATATCAGAGAGTTCTTGTCAGACAAAGCACCAGGGGCCCTAAGAAAAGTCAATGAAGACGCTTTCTCACTGTTTATCTCAGCGACCTTGCTTTACATCATAGATAAATGGCCTCGTAAGAGAGGTCGAAAACCGAAGCATAAAGCACCGGACGATTCCTCTGGAGGCGAGGATTTCTCACTGTCCTTGGAACGGCGTTGGAAACCATATCGAATGTGTTTCGATCCTGACTGGAAGGTCTGTCTCACATACAAAGATTCAGGGAAACATAGAGCATTTCTAGCTCCAATCTTCTTCCGCCAGAGATCGAATCTTTACTGTCATCCGACCGAATGTAAAGGACCATTCGAAATTGGAGTGGATGTGGCAGATACACGGACCGGGACAGCAGGAGACTACCGACTGGAGGGAATCAAAAGGCTATTGTCTAGCGGCAAACCGACCCGTCTTTCTGCCCCACTCGAACAACTTCGATTGTTGGGCCTTGCGACTAGAGTTGGAAAATCATGGAAATGGGAGGGATTGAAAAGAATCCCCAGTTCGAAGCTCGAGAGGGGAATAACGCGTCGAGCGTTACAGAAGGACCGACAATTCAGACGTCTAATACTGACCCTGGAATTCATAGAAGGATCAGATCACCCGTCAATGTATTCCACATTTGACTATGATGAACCAAATCCGAAGCTGAGACAAGAGAGCAACAACTACCTTTGCCGATACGGCTATTTGAATTATAGATCACTAGAGAATTTTGTAATATCGTTCTCAGCATACAACACAGTAGTGGGGTACTATTACAAGCGCGGCATGGTGGCTGGAGGCGGGCTGGCTCCTAATAGGGCAGAGGCGTTTCTGACTTGTCATGTCGACAGTCTACAGAATCTCTTATCTGAAGACAACGAGCTCGTGAAGTGTTTCCAGAACGATATGAAAACAGAAAAGACCAAGCGACACCGGGAGTTCCTTGGCTTGAAACCTAAAGAGTCATTCAAACAGGCATTGTCAAAGATTCGCGCCAAGCCTGAGAGTCTCCTTCTTGAATTTGACACGACAGACTGCCCGAGCAAGAGGTTCGTGATAAGCAAGGTTCCGGTTAACGACTCACTACTTTGCGACTTCCTGGATGAAAGGATCGATTACTATAGAAACTTCGTCTACTACCCTGCCATAAGATTTGAGGCCAGCAAGTGTTTTGGTATCTCGCTGAAAGAATTCGACTTGGCTTTTGTTTCCCTTCTCAACAGCAAGTGGGGCAAAGCTCGCGCAATTGACGCTTTCTGGCAAGGAGTCGGAATACAAGATCGTTCACATCAAATCTCTCGTGAAGTCACAGATCACTTTCGAAGGCAATTCGACACATTGCAAATCACGTAACGATGTGGTCCAATTTGACTCAAAGGTCTTGTCCGTATTGCGGCAGTGAATCTGTAGGCCCGATCTACTGTGTGCGTTGTGGCTGCGTGATACCCCAGGCGCCCCGGACACAAGGCCATGAAAAGGACGTACCAGTTGCCCGGGTCCAACCGAGGGGGGTTCTGGTAGGCTCGAAACAGTCAGACCATGTGGGAATCTTGGGAAAATCTAGTGACAACTATGTTGAGTTCGATCTCTCGGGAAACCATTGGGTTTTGGTCGTAGGGGATAAAGGGTCAGGAAAATCATATACTCTTGGCGTGATAACTGAAATCGCTTCAGGACTAGATAGACTCTCTTCACCGCTGAGAAACGCGGCGATTGTCATTTTCGATAATCGAGGAGACTTCCTGAAACTCTCTGAGATCAATGATCAGGCCGCCGACACTGAGGTACTGTCAAAAGAGTACGGCTTCTCGCCAAATGCAGTTAAGCATGTCAGGGTCAGCCTTGTGGCTCCGAAGCCATTGGTTTCTAAACTCAATCTCACACAACAGGGTTACCTCGACATTTCCGTAAGACCGAGAGATTTGACTAGCGAAGACTGGCGAGTGGCCTTCCGCTTCGGAGAATCAGAGCGGCCAATCTACTTCACAAAGTTCCGTGCTATCGTGAATAGATTAAGGGAAATCAAACTGGATCTCTCTATACACGATCTTATTCAGGAAGTCGAGAGACAGGCTTCACGCGGCAATCTTAGGGAGGTCTACTCACAGGCAATTCAGGACAGACTATTTGATTTGGAAGAATCTGGGATCTTCGATGAGGACGCCCTCGAGCTAGGTGGTTTTCTCTCGCCTTCCACAATCACGGTTATTGATACCCGCACATGTGAGCCATGGATACGAGAAATCTTATGCACCATGACGCTGAGGCGACTTGTCGAGCAGATTCAGACTTCCATTATCAAGGGAGCAGGCTCATCAACCGCTACGCTTTGGGTCGTTCTTGATGAAGCCCACTATCTCTTGCCGAGGACGAGACAGACACCATTTGCACGGATCTTCAACGAGATTGCTCGAGTCGGTAGGCATTGGTCAGTGTCTGGCCTATTGGCAACTCAAGTGCCCGACGACATCTCAGAGCTTCTCGTAGAATTGTGCGACATTTTCATCATTCACAAGCTGAAGAGCGCTAAGCTTATCCGATCTATATCAGATAAAATCGGAATTCAACTTCGCCAAAGCGAGATAGCCAACCTGCAAACTGGAGAAGCCATCGTTGTAGATAGCAGTACTCAACAGAGTCTCAGGGTGAAGATACGGCCTAGAATAACCAAACATCCAAGTGGTCAGTGAGAATTCTCAAATCTGTCTTCTCGATACTCCTCAAGACCTTGAAGAGCTTCACATTCCAGTATGGCGGCCAAACATCAGAACGGCAAAGGGTCTGTGAAGAATCAGAAGAATGACGAACCACAGACATTCAAAGCTCAATCCGCAAGAGTTTATGGCGCTGAAACGATTGATAGTGAAGCTGAACCCGGAGAGATCGCTCCAAGAGTCAGAAGACATGGCAAGTCATCATTGGGAGTTGGACAAACGATGAAAGCCCTTCTACTTCATGTTGGAGTAGACAGCACAAATGTAGGCGTAAGTGCGCCAATATTCAAGAATCGAGCATTCCAGTTTGTGCCAATACCCGAGATGATGGGCGACGGTGACACATACTACATGGCGAGAAATACCGATGGATCGATTCATGTGGAGACTCTTTGGGGAAAAGGCGTTGAGCAGGCCCCTTGGCTACGCATCACTGATGCCAAGACATATTCAGATCTAGAAGCGCATTCTCCTAATGGAAATGGACAGATGAGGACTTTGAAGGATTACGTTCCCTCGTCGTTTGCCAATATCGTAGTCCACCACGACCCTGATTTTCGTGACCTGACCTACGGCGACCGAATAGATGACAGCAGGGGTAAGCAACTTCCGTCCCTTGAGCCTGGAGACATCTTGGCATTTGTTGAAAGTCTTGCTCCCCACATAGAACAGGCCTATAGCGATCCGGTGATGAAAGGCCGGGTCGCCAGGTTCCAAAGGCATATGATGGCCAAGTATCTGATAGGATACTTCACGATAGAACAGGTCTTTCGAGTGTTCTTAGACACGAACTACTTCGAGAGGGATTTCCAGAGTGCGGCCGTCATCTTGCCGAAAGAGGAGGCCGCAGATCGGCCAAACCCAGAGGCACAAGTCACACACAGAATCGATGAATCTATTAAGAGGCAGATCTTGACGAACGCGCACTCAAGAAGAGATATGGATGATTACTACGTGGTTGTCGGGTCAAGAAAAGAATCGAGACTCTTACAATTCGCAGCAAAGATAACCGAGAATGGAAGCCCGTTCAAGCCGAATGACAATGGAAGAAAGATCTTTGACAAAGCATTTCCCAGAGGATGGAAATGGATCTACGATGAACAGAGACTTCAGAGCCTCGCAAGTCTTCTTGAAGCATGATCACGAAACCGGATAAGCAGGTCACGGTTTACTGGATAACCCATTCCATCTCCGACGAACATGTGCATTCCATCAATACATGAGCCGTTACTGCTCAATCAACTTCAGTTCAGGGAGGTTCTGGCCGCAAAGATCTATCCTTGGTCTTTCCCTCGTACAGCTGCTTGTCATTATCTGATCTATAGAGGCGAATATGTCCGTCGAATCATGCAGAGCGACTACCTAGTGTGTAAGATCTCTTCGTGCACACCAATGTCTACACACAAAACTACCAACTATGACGGTTCAAATCTCAGAGTAACCGATGGACGTGAAGACCTCAAACAGGCTAGCGCACACTGAAGCTACGCTGTGGACTATCCACGCCCAGCTATGGCATCTGCCCGAGAATACCGGCAATCAGGTTGGATAGCGCACCAATCGTAACTATGGAAACTTTTTCAATTCACAGAAGCACTTCCCACAATTTGGACAATGCCATACCAGGCATTTGTCGCATTTGAACTCGTCTGTCTTGTATATCAGGTGACCGCAGTTCCAGCAATGATCTTCTTCGAGCGCAGGATGGTATGTGAGGGGTTCATCGACCAGCGGCATATATGCTCCATGACAATCAGGATTGCTGCAGAATTCGACGTTGTCACTGGTGACTTCCTTTCCACAGATTATGCAACGACGTCTCTTCATAGGCTCACCTGTAGGAGACTTAATCCAGGATAATATAGACACGTTACACTCTAATGACTTCTGCGTGGTAGTGATAGTCGGTGGTTATTCTGTAGAGGTCAGCTTGCGCAATTTCTCCTTTGAACTTCTTGAATGGAACTCTTCCGCCTTGACCTTTCGTTTCCCATCCGCTCACAAAGAGGACAAGGTCTCCTTCTCGGATTTGTCTGAATCGATTCAATTGCCTGAACTCCTTGACTATTCCTGGGACTCCCCAGAGCCCATATTTCTTTGAGAAGTTCAGTGAGAACTCAGTGAAGTGTCGATAGGAATTCTTGCCGAGATAGTAGAACCATAGCTCGGGAAATTCCTTGCCTTTGATTTCTTCTTGGAGGTCTTTGATAGACTCGGCAAGGATCTTGTCTGCGTTGGAAACGTACCACGTTTTGAAATCGTTCTTGTCGATTTCAATCTGGTCGAGTTCGAAGTTTTGATCCTTCTGATAGACTATGAGAAAGCCATCGTTACCTCTTAGAATCTCGATATCACGATTGAAGTCGCTTGTCTTCCATTCGATTTCCGCAGGTACCTCTCGTTTGTCCTCTAGAACTCAGACAATATCCGGATATGTGTCGACTGGCTGATTGAACCTTGCTGAGATAATTCTTTGTCCTTTGTGCGAGTATTTCTCATGTCTTTCGACGAAGTACTTCTGAAGAACCCCCTCAGCCACCTACTTTGGCATGACACATTAATCCGCAAGAATTCATAAGACTCTTTCTAGTCACGCGCGCTCTACCGTGTCCAACCTTGCAGAGAAGCGATACGCAACTTCTTCGCAGGAGAATCCTTGAGCTGACGTAGAGGGAGGCTACGGAGCCTGGCATAGCGAAGAGCACTCTTCACTATTTGCGCGCGAGGGCTGGATCAGATTGCCTACTCAGGATTCGAAGAGAGACTCAAGGCAAGCTGCGGTCGGTTCGAGAGCGGTAAAGCAGTTCCAAATGTGATTCTTGTAACCCTCACAAAGAAGTTATCTTGAGCTTGTGCACTCTGACACGCTGACGACGGAGTGACTACGATCCAACAACTGAGGAAATGGAATATCCGTCACTGACTATCAATCGCTCAGTGAAACTAATTGACTCTCATTAGCGATATGTACTTCCCGAAGCATAGCGTTATGTGGATATTGAGGAGTACACCTGCATGTCAGGGGCGTGTATAGAATGCGGCAGGCCTGTCTCTGACCAACGTCAGTACTGTCTCTTTCACACATCCGATAAGACTGCCTCAGAAATAAATCATTTCGACGAATTGTTAATGGAAGATGCCAAGCGTCAGCTAAAGGAAGACCAGAGGAATCTGAGTTTTGCGGGTTTCCATTTTCCTAAGCTCTTCTTTCCTTCTCGAGCACTTCCAATGGAGGAACCGGGCACAGTCGATTATTCAATAGATTTTTCGAATTGCATATTTGAGGAAGGGATATTTTGCGATGATATGACCTTTCGGAGTTTCCTGATCTTCAATCACGCTATTTTCAAAAACATAGTTGAATTCAATCGTTCTGAATTTGCAGGTAATGTGTGGTTCGTATCGGCAGTTTTCCCAGATCATTGTGTGTTTGCTCATTCCGATTTTGGAGGATTGACGATATTCAGTTTAGCTACCTTTCGGGGAGCGGTCTTTGAAGACGTAGCTTTTGAAGGAGGCGCTTGGTTTCACGATACCAAATTCGAGGGAATGACTTCTTTCGACCAGACAGTGTTCAAGGAGAGGTCATTGATCAAGCCTATTCCTTCTGAGAAAGAGTTTGGTCTAGTGTCGGTTACTCGTTCGAGGTTCACTCAGTCCATTGAACTTGACTGGAGTGCTTTTCTACAAAACCCCATGTTGACTCTCCTTCGGCTTGGAGAATGTGTGTGCGATAGTAATTCGAGACTCACGCTGCGCGGTGACATGAGATACATTTCACTTCTTTCGAGTGATCTTTCAAGAGCCGAGTTCATAGATGAGAGCTGGCAGGCCATCGACGAGTCTCTCGAACCAGTTCAGACTAGAGGAAGACGAAGAGTGCTGGAAGAGCATCTTTTGGAAAGGTTGGAGAAGAGCTGTTCTGTCTTTCCAGATAGTTTTCTTGGGAAATTTCGTGGTAATCAGCGAGAGCTTGTCGAGGATGATTTTGACAACGTAACCTCTGACAGAGTCGTGCAATTATACCGAAGACTTAGGGAGAACTATGAGAGGAACAAACGTTACTCTGAAGCAGGAGACTTCTTCGTTGGTGAGATGGAGATCTTACGAAAGTACAAGACTATGCAGACGGCAATCCTGCCAAAAGCTGAGAAAAGGACCAGAATTGGGGAAGACACGAGTGTTCAGAGGCAGACCACGTCGACTGATTCCATTGATACTCCTCGTGTTGAAAAACGGCCTTTGACCGATCCGTATCGCTTGCTTCTGGAACTGTATAGGGCATTGGCCATGTACGGAGAGAGTATCAAACGTCCAGCCATAGCATCATTCTTGAGCATTGTCTTCTTTGCTTTGGCAAGATTGTTACAGATACCCTCCCTCTCTTGGGGCGAGTTGCTGAATGCACTTGTAATGACAGTCAAGGAGTCAGTATTTGCTTTTTTCCAGCTAGGTGGAGCCAGCGACATTGATCGAATGGAAAGGTTGATGTCACCTGTTATTCTAGGTGTTCTCTTTGTTGCTCTTCGAAGACGATTGGAAAGACAATGACACTAGCCATTCAAGTAGTTCGAAACACGTGTTGGCAGAAAGCACTGTCTAAGAGCGCATTTTCATTCAGTGGCTGGAGCAGAAAATGAAATACGACCTCCACAACGTGCGCACTCTCTTGTGAAACGTGGAATTAGTATTGTCCCTGGTTCCGCTCTAACCTCTTGTTCCGTCCAGTAGTAACGAATATCCTTCATCTCTAGCTTTCCACAGTTTGAACAATACGGGGTATCCGAGCGCATAGCTCTATTTCTCTCTTTATTGACCAATATAATACTAGTGACATAATCATGACAGCGATCCTGACAGTGTCATGTCCAGATGGGATGGTGATGGCGGCTGACACCCGGATAACCTACGTGAAGGATGGAAATACTGCTTACGAAGACAAAGTCAGAAAGATCTACAAATTCATGGAATTGCCTGTCGGGGCATCATATTGGGGTCTGGCGCGAATTGATGGAAAAGCGCTGTCCGATATACTGTCTGATTTTGACAAGGCCGAGGTCTGCTCCAGTGATGATGTGAATTCGATCGCAGAGAAACTGAGAAAGTATCTAGAGAAGTATTCTCCTCAGATAGATAGAAGAATGGGTCTTCACGTTGCAGGATTCTGCAGAGATAGGAAGGGCGAGTATCCTCAGATTCGACATGTATTCCACATGGATTACCACGAAGTAGGCAAGTTGACAAATGAGGACTCAAACGTAGAACGACATTCAATCAAGGATGGAAGCAAAGAAGCTTTTCCCTATGATCCGTTCATTTCATTGTTTAACGGAGATAGTGGTGTGGCTACCGCTTTCTTCAACGTCCTACCGTATCTCTATCAAGGCCCCAAACGCACTATTCTTCCAGAAGAGCTGAGCCTGGAACAATGTGTCCGATTGGCCAAATTGCTGATTGAGACAAGTGGAAGAATTCAGGATTTTCTCGTCTCTCTCAATCGAGGAGTCCCAAAACAGGTTGGGCGAACTGTGTCTGGACCAACAATGGCAACTATTACGAAGACACGGGGCTTCGAGTGGTTAGATAGCAACACTATATAGAGACTCAGCAATAGCGCAGCACGTAATCTCTTTTTACCGTTGGCGTGCATTATCACATGATTGGAATATGACTAATTCTGAGCCGCGCCCTTGCCTCGGCGTTACTATCCGATTCGAGACATCTAGAAGTTTTCCCCCGAACGTATCCGAAATCAAACTCAATTCATATTGCGTAAGACCAATCCCCGTAGGAGCTTCGAATCGCGAAGAGGGCCTTCTTGAATTTGCTGATAAATGGGAAGAGGGACAGAAAGCTTCGAACCCACTGGGTGAGGGAAGACTCATTCTATCATGGTTGGCGGTCATTCTGCGAGCCCGTTTGGAAACAGGCGCCGCTGAAATTAACGGTGTTCCAATTCCTCCTGAAACCCTATACGAGCAGTTTCTCAGGCCCCTCTCCGTGCAGCCAGACATTGAAAACCTGTTTCAAAAGCTATGTAGTCTAGACGAGAAGCACCTTCGTGTCTTTCTTCGTGCTTGTGATCTGTATCAGCTTGCAGCGCAAGTAATCGATAACAGCCTTTCTCTAGCGAACTTTCTTCTAGTATCAGCTATTGAATGTATGGCGGGCCTTTTCACTCCGTGCCAAAAGTTCAAGGATAGTTTCCTCAAGTTCATTATGGAATACTGTCCTGAGACAACTATTGGCAAGCAATTTCCTCAAATGCCAACAAGAGATCTGTTGTCAAAAATCTACGATTATCGATCCATGTATGCTCATGGAGGAAAAGACATTCCGGTCGCTGCTCTTCTTGCTACAGAACGCAACCTAGTATGGATTAAACACATTGAAGAGGGAAAGGAAGAGCTTGCGCCATCAATTGGCTGGTTCGAGTCTGTTGTCAATGCATCATTGATAGAGTGCCTGAAACGTATTCCAATAGCTCCCCAATCAGAGAGAAAACGACAGAAGCTTGTCAACTTGGCACTAACTTTTGTAATCTCCCACCTCAAAGTAAAAAGGCCGTTAGCGGCTGGGCAGATAGTCACAGAGCAAGACCTTGAGCTACAATAGAAGATTAGACCGTCACGGAAGATACGGCAGCTACTTAATCCAGATACCTGAAGCAATTCTCGAAGGGTTTGATACGAATCGTTCTCTTCGTCAGGCGTTTATCGTCGTCGTTTAGTAAGTGTGTGTGCCACAGATGGCGCGGCCGGTCAGACTCGAACTTATCAGCATGGCCTAAGCTGCTTTTATAGGTGCACTACTACCCATCCATCTGGGAGTGACCATTCGAGGATGAAGTTCTTTCTTCCGGAATGGGATGACCTCGTAGATCCAAAATACGACTTTCTCACTGACCAATACTCGCAACAGCACTCTGAGAACAGCTGGCAGAACGACACTTACATCTGGCAGGTTTTCGAATCAGCGAAACTGCCGATCGATGGCGTGCTGACCTCAAGAACGAAGATCAGCGAGAACTCATGGAAGGAGTCAGAGATACTGAAGAGAGGAATCCACGATTTTCTCCGTTTGCCCGCTCATATCCCAGCTATGTGTGATTGCGGTGCGTGGGGGTACATAGACAAAGAGAAACCACCTTTTCGAACCAACGAGCTTCTGGAGTACTATTTGAAAGGTCGGTTCAACATTGGAGTGAGCATAGACCATCTCGTGGTGGAAAGCATCGGACAAGAGGAAGAGAAATCGACAGTCGAAGGAGACAAGGAAACTTCCTTTGTGACCAGAAAGCTCACACCAGCGGAGAAACGGGATCGCTGGAAGACAACGATCGATATGGCATGTGAAATGTATGATCTCTGGTCGTCGAATGAGAAATACCGCTCATCTTTCAGGATTATGGGAGCCATCCAGGGATGGGATGTTCCCTCCTATCGTGAGGCCGTGAGGCAACTTCTCGCGAAGGGGTATGACTACATAGGAATAGGGGGATTGGCTAGATCTGCTACAGGAGTGCCCGACGAATACGGTCCATCAAAAACCGTCTATAATGTTGCGCGAGGAGTCTGTTACGAAGTAAGAAGATGGATGAGTGAACATAAGAATAGGGTTGACGTGCACATCTTCGGCTTCGCTAGGCCACAAGCGATTCCTTTCATGATGAAGATAGGCATCACAAGCTTCGACTCGGCCTCGCCTATGAGAAGCGCCTGGATAGGTGCCCCCAACTACTTTCTGCCAACCGGAGAGTACACAGCCGTAAGAATCCCCGATTTCGAGCGAAGCCAGAAAGCCAAAGGCACTATTGCCCCTTTGGTACGGGAGATGAAGAAGCTAGAAAGGATATTGAGACGTCCCAAAAACCTTACCGAGAAAGAACAGGCAGAGACAAAGAACAGGTATGATCAGGCAAGCAATCAGTTGCAAGCAAAGGAGGCTGAGATGCGGAGGCTTGAGAGCGAGGCCATCTCCTCAGTCAGACTATACGACAAGGGAACCGCCTCGCTACACGACACTTTGGCCAGGCTTCAAGAATACAACCGTCTATGCGAGATACATGAACGACACGTTGGCGCTTACAAGAAGGCGCTTCTAGAGAAACCGTGGACGAAATGTGACTGCCCGATATGTCGAACCATTGGCGTCGAAGTCGCAATCTTTCGGGGAAACGAAAGGAATCGGAGAAGAGGATTCCATAATACTCACATATTCTATCGAGGATTTCGTGAGAAATCGCCGAGAGCTCTTGCTTTCACTATGTGCACTGCGACGAAAGATAAGTCCGCGGGGCTGCTACCTGCATACAAGAGGTATCTGACTTCCCCTATTTTCAGGACGTTTTGGAACGCTGTACACGCCCTTCCCGTCGAGATAGGTATATTGTCCGCAAAGTTCGGTCTCATAGAGTGGCACACTCAGATCCCTGATTACGACTGCAAGATGGAGGAGCAGGATGTCTCACGCTTTGTTGAGGACCTAAAGCAAAAGCTGCCACAATATGATAGGGTCTTCTTCATCGGCCTTGGACTCTACAGGGATGCTGTCCAGAGGGCCAAGGAGACTCTCAGTGTTCCAGTGGAGGTCTTCCCGAGAAGGGAGCTAACAACGAGAGGAGCCCTCGACATTTTGGAGTATTCTGGTCAAATGGTTCACTTTCGAAAAGAAGTGGAGAAGTATGTTGGGTCGCCCATTGCTCTAGATATGATACTATCACAAGCGCGTCCGCTGGAACAAACTAAGCTGGAAGGGTTCTCGAGTAGCTAGGCTCTTCTAAATTCGACTCCGGCTTCTGGCCAAGCCTCGTCTCTCTTGAAAACTCTCGTGTCTATGAGCCCCTGCCCATTCAGGCATATTCGCTTGACTGGGCAAACAAAGGCATTGGAACAAAGTTCGTGGAAACTGCAATCGTCCCCTTTTTCACACCTGCCACCCGAGGCATATCTACATCCTTCACCGCAGTCTCGTCGCTTGTTGTCAACATCACAGCACATTCTGGCAATATGCCAAGCTGGCTCATCCAGATAGAGGGGAGCCACATTGACATGCGTTGCGGCCACTCTGAAGGAGACGCGGATCTTGTCCACCAAATCCCTCTCCTGCCTTGATCCCTCTATCAGCACTCTTTTTCCTCTTTCCGAGGAACGGACCATTCCAGTCTTCAGAGCGAAGTGTCTTGTTCGCATATCTTGTGGTGTGTCTAACGCTTCAAGCCCCTCCAGTCTCCAGATCTGGTATGGCTCGAAACAGAATATCCTCATGAGAAGAGCTGTGATCTTGCCGCTTCCGTTGAATCCCAGGAAGTCTCTTCTAAGCCGACTGCAGACCTCTTTCGCATCTTTGGCGCCATCTGCGATCCGCGTCGAATCCTGGTCGTAGTTCTGGGTCAGTTTTTCCGCGTTTCTGAGGACTAGAGTTGCTCTCTGCTTTAGAAGATACAGCTTTGAACCTTTGAGCTCTTTGATCTTCTGTAGCAAGAATGATGCCAATGATTCCGGCGTGGCGAAGCGTTTTGTGAGGTTTTCAGGGCTGAAGAAATCAAAGCCTTCCGTTTCCAGTATATGACGAGTCATCCTCCAGAGAGCGTCCGCACCTCTGATCTTCTTCGAGTCTGAAGCTATGGAGAAGTTCTGAAGTTGCTGATCAATACTAACTGTGAAGAATAGTGCGTTCGCAAGGTCGCGCCTAGAAATAGAAGTAGTAAGATGCTCTAAAGAAGCATATTCTGGAGCTTTTCGAAATATCTTAAATCTGTAGCCTGTAAGCGCCTCTCCAATCTTCGCACATTCATCTTCGTCGACATAGTACGTGTTCAAGGCTTGTTCGCCAAGTCTTTTCTCTTTGGTAATAGATGTGCAAATTTCTTGGTGGTTCTGTTCCTAACGAACCGTGTTCTCACTAACGAAGGCGATAGCGGCCTTTCGAACAGGCTTTCAAAGGTGCTCTGAAAACATTCTGGGGTGCGTTGGGCGCAGACATGGATGACGTCTTTCTGGTAGTCAATGTAGTTCTGGCAAACCTGCGAGAATCTGGGACCATAAGCTCTGTACGTCATATCGCATGTCATTCCCCTCTCTCTCAAATGCTTTGTAACGACACAGTCTCTACAGACTCTCTTGACAGGATTGTCGAGACACACCCCTCCCATCCTCGAGAATCGCCAGATCCCATTCTCGAACGCCAATATGTCCGCCACCTTGAATTCATGTCTCAGCACATAGTTTATCGGATCTTCTATCGCGATCGCGCAGACATACTTCCCATCGTATCCTTGGAAAGTCGCTATCCTTTCCATGTATTCATGGGCAGCGTCCTCGGATCCCAACCAATCTGAAAGGAAAGGTTGGATGATTCCCGTGGTGAGGAAGAACCTTCCAATAGCTCCGTCCACAATCATGGGAAACTCGCTTAACTTGTCCTTCCAGCTTCGAACAAGCCCCAATCCTAGACTTGGGTGTCCGGCAAACTTCAGGTATAGCCTAGCACACTTGTCGTAGCTGCCGAAAGCGTCGAAATGCATCAGATCCCTGTAGGCTCCGAAGGGAGTTCTAGACTCCATCCAGTCACAGATGGTATGAATCTTCTCAAGGAAGTCTGTCACATGTACAAGCTGGTTCTCAACCACCTTCGGCGAAGCGGCTAGCCGAGAAGCAAGCAAAGTTGAGAGAGGCCTCTGTTGGCCATGGACCAATCGTAAGATTTGGTCTTTCAGTTCAAGCATTCGAATGTGAATTGACTCCGCCTGTGAGCGAGGCAGCTTACTGACTTGGGTTGTGTCCAAGGTTGCATCAACCATGAGGAAAAGAAGAGCCTGTTCATTCCCGTGTTCTCGAAGTAGGTCCTTGACTGTGTAGCCGTCTTGTGTGCTAACTTGAAGAAGGATCTCACCTCTCTTCAATCCCTCTTCCATGAAAAAAGGCGCAACCGATCGAAGCAGTTCGCTTGACTCTGCAACAGTTAACATGAGGATGCCTGCCTATTCCACATCTCCTCTACGTCTCGTAGGCTACCGTTCTTTCCTGCGAACGGCGGAGTCCAGGACTCTTCGATACTTGCGTATGGTAACCGAAGTTACTCTTGTAGCCTTTACAACCTCCGCTGTCTTTAACCTTCTACCGTTCGTTTCAAGTGATCTTTGGACGCAGACACCGACTAAGGGAATCGTAGACATTCCCGGACGAAATGCTCTCTGGCTAAGGGACAGAGCCAGTTTCTTCTCTTCTTCAGTCAACTGAAACTTTCTGGCGTAAGCTTCGACACATTGGGCTAGGTTCAGCTGGGGCACACTAATAGAGATAGTCGAGGACACGTCTTGTATTCGTTTGAATAGGATACCCGATTTCAGGCCTAGGAATACCTCAACCTCTCTAGAGCTCATTGGAATACCTTCCTTTCTAGCTGCAACCCACAAAGCCATGCCATGGACAAGCTTTCGTGGCATTCCCTTTGCTCCGTGAAACAAGGCACTGAGCTCAGCCATCCCTTGCTCGAGAGCATCAATTCTTTCTGGATAAAGCTGCACTATTTCAGGAAACGAGGGGCTCTCGACTCGAAGCGAATGCACAATCAGTCTTCGTCTGACTCTAACTACAGGGACGCTTCTCATTTCTGCGCCGTTACAGTTCTCCTTCATCTTGCATTCATGACAAACGGGCGTCGATGCGCGACAGTACTCGATTCCGTGGAGAAAAAGCATAGACTGTACCCAGCCTGCGTCAACCCATTTCTGCCTTAAGGCAGCTCGGAGGCAACCGCCACTGTTTGGAATCTCTCTTTTCAAAAGTTCTTGAGTTTCCCCGAACCTAGGACATCCATCGGAACCACTGGAGCAGAGAAAGGTCTTACAAAAACGTGATTGCGGAAGGGCTACCTGAGGACCAAGAAGATTGAGACGGGAACAGACTCTCTGTACGTTCACATCGACCGGAGGAGAGGAAGTGTCTCCTAAAGCATTGAGAAGAAAACAGTCAACGGTCTTTGGTCCGATAGACCCGATCGACAATAGTTTTCGTCTCACTTCGTTCCGATCATTGTTTTCGACAATTCTTTCCAACTCTGTTTCGGCGGAGCGCTCATGTGTAAGATCTGATATCGCATTGATGACATATCTGGCCCTATAGCCCATCGAAGCACCTGTCTCCTCTTTTGAACGCCTCATAACCTCGTATGGGTCAATCTCTCTCAGCGAAGAATAGCCGGGGTACACCGTTTGTAAGAAAATGAACCAACGTCTTCCATTTGTTACAGTAGTGTGGCCTGAACAGAGGACAGCGATGAGAACATCTGCCATACTCTTACGAAATCTCGGAACTCTTACCCCAGGGTATTCCTCTAGCAGGGGTAGGTTGAAGGACATGTCAAAGCGCTCTCGCCATAGCCCTAGGCAGTCTCTGACAAGCGTAAGTAGGTCCGAATCAAACTCAACGCAAGATGCTACTTGGACCTCATTTGCAGATGTCTGAACCACGTGAAGACCCGTTAACGGTTTGTTGATTCCTACCCAATGATATGGATCAAGTTGCCCTCCCTTCGTTTCGGGAAAGAAGAAGTAGCAGGCGTAGGAGGAAAGAAGAGTGTATGGAAGGCTGTACTCTTCTGACGCCTTCAGTTCGTGTACTACTCTCAGATTAGAGGGAGTGGAATACTCCCCAAGCCTTGCACGAGTTTCCGACAAGAGTTCCCGGTAGTTAAAGAAGTAGGTCGGAGGCATCATCGAAGGAAGGCCACCATTTGGTAGACCCTTCCTCGCATTCTCAGGCCCTCTTCGTCCTCAAGCGCAATCCGCGGGGCCATTATGAAGGAAGATCGATCAGCGAATATCGACAGCTTGCGCGTCGGTGCTTTCCTGGCTGTGCCGGTTAGCGGTCCGCCTGACAGTTCTATCCTGCCAGTACTCGCCAGGCATAGATCCCGAAGCATCTCGTCGAAGACTGTTCGCCTAAGTCGTAGGTGTTCACAGACAACTTCTCTAAGTTCTGGAATGCTGACATAGAATAATCTTTGACTGGATTTCCTCACGTTCAACTGGTTATACGATTCTGTGAGTACTGTTTCGAAGCTGTCTGGTGTTTCGTCCTCTTTGCTGACGAAGTAGTACCGTGAGCTCAAGCCCGAAGTATATAGGTTCTTTTGGAATATGCCTAGCCTGATTCCCCATTCAAGACATACTTCGCTTATCACGACGTTCAATCGTACCTGTTCTTGCTTTCTGCATATCTCAGAAATCGTCAGCCCGTGGGGTCCTTCATTGTCACGTAGAATTGTAGCAATATTTTGATACTCGACATTGTTGGCAGAAAGGATTTCATGCATCTTCTTCCAATTTGAGTTCTTGAACAATTCGAGGAAGAGGATTCCTTCTGATGTAATAGAAGCGGCATGCTTATCGTATCTGGCTAAGCCCAGATCGATGAGCCCTTGGAGAATCTCTGTTGCTCTTCTTCTGCTCAAGTTTGCTTCCTTTTCGAATGCTTCCATTGTTTTGCCATGAGCGAGCATTAGGCCCTGGATCAGTGATCTTAGGCTGATGGGATGCATCTTCGATCCCTCACAGATTTTGGAGGATCCTGCTTGCGTATCGGAGCGCTCTGTGCAGCAGGGGTAGGCTCTGATAGCGTTGTCTCAAGTATTCGTGGAATCTTCCTGATGATATCTCAGTTCTAGTCTTCTGAAGTTCCTCTTGTAGGGTGATGAAGTTGTGAAGAGCTAACCTCTCTCTTTGGAAGACTGTTCGAAATGTTTCGTTCCTGCATATTCTGCAACTGCAGGGAAGAACCCTGTCACCAAACTCCTTCCTTTTTATCGACTTTCCTCCGGGCAGGTAGTACTCCTTGTTGGCGGCGGACAACAAGAACCCTCGAGAGTCGACGGAGTCTGCCCCGGCATAGAACATCAATAGATACAAGGAGCAGCCGGTTAACCCGTATATGTGAAGGTGTTTCTTGCCGGCCGCTTTCCTTGCCGTTGTTACTAAACCAACAATGTCATGTACCCGTGCCTGCAGCGGAACAAGACTTCCAATGGCATAACCGTCAAAACTCCCATGCTTCTCAAGGTACCTGATGGTATTCTCCAGCTCCAGCCTTGTCTTGGCATGTACCGACGCCAAGAGAAGCACCTTGTCACGATTCAAACGTGAGGCTTCTAAAGCGTTCAAGAGTGTCCTGTAGACTCTGGATCTTTCAAACCATGGAACTTTCAAGGTCACCGGGTAGTCTAGCGTTGTAGCGACGTCGACGCCGATTTCATGCTGGAATTCCATTATCTGCTTTTGAGACCATAACTGGCTTTTCTTGGAGAAGCCACCTCCATCTGAGAATACGATCCTGTTGAATTCCAATAGGCTATGGATTCCATTCTTCCTAGCTATCTCGCGTCTGTACGAGGACGCTAGAATGCTGGCGTTGATCATTACGCAGGATGGCGCCCGGTGTTTCTTCATGATCTTCCAAAATCTGAGCTCGTTTGGGATCTTGACAACTGGTATCGCGGTGGGCGTCTCGAGTCTTCTCCCGTTTATCTGTAGAGATGAGAGACGGGCCATGCCATTTTGCGCTGTCAACTTTCTGACCCCGTCTGAGGTGGTTCGATGAGTCGCTGGAGTGAAGATTAAAGCGTCTCTCCACTAAGTTCCTGAAGATCGTGCATTAGTCCAAGGTCGATTGCGATTTGGCACAGTTTCAGAGTGGTTCTTACATTTCCGGAACCCAGCTTGTGTATCAGCTCTATTGACTCATGCGAGAAGGGGGCTGGGCTTTTCTGATGGGTCTTATGTCGAGCCGCATTCAAATAGGCGATTATTAGCTGCTCAGTTTGAGCTAGGTTCAGGGGAGTCAGGAACACGATATGTGTGAATCTCTCTAGGAAAGCATGATAGTGCTCGATTATTATTCTCCAGGCTTCTGGCGCGCATGCCAAGAATACGCATAGTCTGCTTGGGAGCGAGTCTATGAGATGTCGAATCTCGTTCAGGACCTTTTGCCGATTCCTTTCAGGCAGCGAAACTATGACCTCAAACTCGTCGATCAGAAGAACCAGCAGCCCATACCCAGCCTCCTCCAACAGCGCCTTTAAGGAGAGGAACGCTCGTAGGGCTCTTTCGTCGTTGTTTATGGACATTGAGAGCCCGAGCTCCTTTCTTTGGTCGTATGGCATATCTTCAGCCGTGAGCCATTTCCACGCTAGAAAGGAGTATTCGTCGAAGACGAGGTGTAGAACGGCCGTCGCGTAGTCCAGGAGTCTGATCTTCTGGAGTAGGTCGTCCTTGGCTTTGGCAACTATGTTCGACAGAAGGAGATCGCCCTTCTCAACGATCTTCTTCAGATTTCGTCCATCTTTCTTCAGTGCCAGCTTGTGATTATCTTTGAGCTGGAGCAGGTTCTCGTGTCGAAGGCAAGTGAGTCCGAGGTATCTCCAGACTATCTCTTGGACGAAATGATGTCCTAGGGAAGTCATAACTGTGGTGTATAGTTGTCTGAAATTCTCACCGGGAGAGTGAACGTATATCGCTAGATCCTGTGGATCTGACTCAGAGGTCTGCTTATTAACAAGGTGTTTCAGATACTTGAGGAGATGCGTCTTTCCGTTACCATATCCCCCGACCACGACCGCGTGAGTTGACGTGCCCAGTATTCCAGCTCTCAGTGTCCACAAGGCACGATCGATTTCTTCACCCCTTCGAACAACAAACTCCACGTCGTCCCTGGGTACGGAGCCTGCAAACGGGTTTGCTTTCAGTCCGTATTTTGAGTAGTTCAATATGCCACTTCTGAGAATTGATTCTGTGGTGGTCACCTTTTGTCACCAAGAGCCACCAAATGGCAACGGCATATAAAGCTTTTTTCATCACGGATCAATTCTCTCCCCGAACAGATTCGAGGCAACTCTGATGCTGAGAGAAGTAAGAGGACGAGCCAATTTGGCAAGAGCTGGACTAAGAATCTACATCCCAAAAGATCTGCTTCAAAGCAGCTCCTTTCCATTCAGAGAAGAAGTATCAAGAAAGAAGCCATTTGACGTGCTCATACAAATAGACGAAGCAGGAAAATGCATCATAATCAGGAAATTCAATGTTGAGTGAGAATACTAAAACGAACAGAAACTAGAGTCTACTCACCTGATGCGCCTGCTGTCAGAATCTACTTGAGTCTTTCGTTGACTCTGCTCATCGCCGGACTGAAGCCCACTATGAGAATCACTTCTGGAACCAGAAGGTACACGAATGTCAGAAGCCAGGGTACACTGAATAGCATGTATAGCATGAAGGAAACGCCAAAAGCCACCCAGGCCGCGTATATCGCTCCTCCCATAATCATTCCCTTGAGAGTTGGAATCATATGGCCAAAAAACCACGCACATCCTGCTCCTAGAACATTCATGAAAGGCATCCATATGAGCTCCCAGACTCCTACAAAGGGGCTGAATATGTTGCTCAACGCATTTCCAACCACGAACGCCCAGATCAAATGCTTTCTCCTAACCACAATGCTCTTCAAAGCCTCTGCAAGCCTGAACTGAAACACTTGATATGAAATCGGAGCAAGAACCCAGGTCAAGACCGCATATAACGCTGCAAATACCGCCGCTTCCGCTATCTCGCGAGTCTTCATCGCTTCACCCTGCCTCCAAGCAAATGCTCATACACTTTCCGCATATGGAAGGCTGTGACACTTGCCTCTTGGGTCAACCCGCATCCGCAAACTTTGCACTTAGGGCATGCTAGCCATCCGCACTTGGGGCAGACCTCAGTATCCTCGGCCACGAACTTCTCGCCACATTTGAAGCAATAGACCTCTGGCCTTACAAAGAACTCGAAAAAGTTCTCGACTAGTCCGGAGATAGGTATGTGCTTCTTGGCAGCAACAGCCTTCGCCTCTTGCAGGAGCTTTCCGTCGATTGAGATCGTCAGCTTAGTCTTCATAGTTGCACGTATTCGTACGTATATGTATTTAAGGCTACTTCCCAGTCATCCAAGTTGTTCCTTGGCGGCCGGGCGGGCCGTACAACACGAAGAACGGCCACCTCACAAGTTCCTACGGGGAGAGGCATGTGGACAAAACCAAAGAGGTTCATCAACTCTATCACGCATTTATTAGAGACCTGAGTTCTTCACTGAGGAAATGAGAGTCTAAGGCCTAACATTGTTCTCGACTACTATCGGCTGCCCCGCTACGTCGGCATTCGCGTCATACCAAATATTCGGCAGTTGCGGCATAGTCCTTCGCCATTCAATTCCTCGTAACGACCGCATCCCTTACAATATCCTATCACGCCATCACCTTACCGACTGGACATATGACGAACCAAGCTTTCCGACCCGAAGGAATCAAATCTCAAGCCCCCTCATATTCCTTGACCTATCGGTCCCACAATTCTCCTTAGTGACTCCGTCACTCATCCGCTTTGGATGAGTGATGAGTCCAGAGGCTGGACCCACCCAATCCCAGGAGAGAAGGTGTGGATCCCGCCCGATCCATTATTATGCTACACACAGAGGTTTCCCGAGTCCGAAAGAGCGCAGGCAAGCAGTTTGGGTTCTGACGATCGCACTAGATCTCGTTAGATTACGTGGCTGTTAAACTTGACCACTTCAAATTCAAGACGATTCAAAGCATTCAAGTGTTTTCAAGCAACTTAAGACTTGAACCTCAAACTATGAGCATTCAAGACCACTTTGCGATCTACTGTACTTCGAATGAAAACATTAAATTCCATCTCGCGACAGCTTCCTAGAACAAGTCAAATGCCTCGACTTAGGTGCCTGTAACTCAAATGGCAGACTTGGAATATCCAGTATCGATGTCGTTAGGGGTCTACAATGTTGAAAGGCTTTGTGCTCTCGATTCAGATGGGGTGCCACTGGTCAAGTACGGGCCCCCTATTGGCTATCAGTATAACCCGACGACAATTTCTCAATATGCCTTGGGGTTATGGGAGATGATGAACAACGAAGAGAGCGTACAAAGGAGGACCCAGTGCCAAGAAACGTTCTTGGCTCAGGTGGACTGGTTAAGAAGACACTGTGCCGAAAGAAACGGTTTTCCTGCGTGGACATACAACTTCGATTTGCCTTTCTTCTCATTGAAAAGGGGATGGATGTCTGCACTATCGCAGGGATTGGCTATTTCCGTGCTCTTGAGAAGCTCCACATTAGGTAACCAAGAAGATCTCTATCTGGCCAAGCAAGCGTATATTGCATTTCAGACGACAGTGGATGAGGGCGGTGTGCTGACGCACACTCCTGAAGGATTTCCGTGGCTTGAAGAATGCCCTTCAGCTGTGCCGTCACTGATCTTGAATGGGTTCATATATGCCTTGTTCGGCGCTTTCGAGCTTTATCGACTAACAAAAGATCTGAAGCATTACCGCACATGGCAAGACGGAGTCAGATCGCTGGAGGGGACAACCCACTTTTATGATGCTGGATATTGGTGTTACTACGACCGATACAGCCGAAGACCCTACCCCGCGCTAATATCAGATGAATATATGAAATTTGATTATATTCCGCAGTACCGCAGCTTGTATGCGCTTACAGGCAACGCTTTTTTTGATTCGTACGCACGACGATGGAAGAAGTACTGCGAGTCATTGACTTGTAATCTTATGCGCAAAATAGTTCCGATCGCGAGAGCATATGTGCCGCAAGCCGAGAAAATCCTTCGACTCATTACCCTAGCAGTAAATCCTCACCCAAGAGTCAGGTCGAATATGTCATGTCTCAAGCCATGACTTTGAATAGGCTCCTCAACCTGACTTCACGCTATCGCCAACAAACCTGTAGTCTGCCGAAGTGAGAGGCCTGCTGCCTATGAGATCTTCAAGTGACTTCGATTGCGAAGGAAGCTATTGTTTGCGAATCATTCTAGCTAGATATGAACTAACTAGAGAAGGTGATTGACGTTTCGCTATCCAGTCCTGTTGAAACTAATCAACGGAAGACGTAAATCATGTTAGACAAGTTGCAATCCATTTTGTTTTCAGTACTCACTAGAACCTATACCAGACTATCCAAAACGAGCGTCGGCAAGTTGCCTGGTGCACGATCAGGATACGAGCTCCTGTATCGATTGCTTTGGCTGAACAGGAACTTTTTAGAAATTCAAGGCAGCAAGATGTACGTCAATGTCTTTGATAGAGACTTAAGTATGCGTCGTACCTTCCGTGCCTACGCCACCAATAGGGTCCATGAAGAATCCACCACCGCCATATTTCGAAAGATTGTGAGAAAGGATGATGTTGTCGTTGATTTGGGTGCAAACATAGGATACTTCACCCTACTCGCCGCCAGGCTTGTGGGGAAGAAAGGTATGGTTTACGCCTTCGAGCCTGAACCGCGAAACTATGGCTATCTTGTGAGAAACATTGAATTGAATCG
>Ga0315309_1000328_pt1 | contig 28549 bp, 25 predicted proteins | sample TDP4_MG_FD_203080 | JGI IMG/M metagenome (GOLD analysis project Ga0315309, IMG submission 203080) | Freshwater sediment microbial communities from Lake Towuti, South Sulawesi, Indonesia - TDP4 | ecosystem: Environmental > Aquatic > Freshwater > Lake > Sediment | place: Indonesia: South Sulawesi...
TCAAGAACGTAAAAGCGATTATTTCGAATCCGAGTTTTGTCATATTCGGTATAGCGGTGTAGTCGAGTATGTAGTTGTCTCTCTCCAGCCGCTTCCTCATTCTAGTCAGAGTGGGCTGCGAAACTCCGAGGAGCTTGGCCAGGTCTCTGTCGCTTCTCTTCGAATTCTTTACTAATTCTTGCAGGAGCTGTATCATTCTGTCCTGAGACATAGTTTGAATTAATGATTCAGAAAACATTTAAGCGTTTTCATTATCAAGTCTCAATGCTCCTAATGGATGACATGAACCCTTATTATATTCGATAAGTATCTCACTGAAGAGTGCATACGAAATGATTACTAGAAATGACGAAGATGCCCGGAGAAGAGACCGACACGATATCATCGTTGAAATATTGAAAACAGCCATAGAAGGCCAAATCAAGACACATATAATGTACAAAGCCAAACTCAGTTACGCCCAACTCAACGATTACTTGCCATCCCTCATCGCAAACGGTTTCTTGGAAAACGCAACCATCAAAACCAAGAAGCAAAGTAAAAAAGTATTTAGAACAACCACAAAAGGCGTGAGATTCATAGAAAACTTCGAAACTATGAGTAAACTGTGGTCAAATCCAACTAACCATCCCTTCTAAATACAATATTTTCGCGAAATTCCTTGAAGAGAGTAGTCCCTGCGCCTTCCAGGACATGTTTGAACAACGAGTCAGAGTCTAAAATCATCATTGGTGCCACCATGATCACGCCTCGTTTGAAGAAAGGCTCCGGCAGCGGCGGAGCAGTAGGATGAACAACTACAAAATGTCTAGCGTTTGAAGCATACAGCCTAAAATTTTCGATTTTTTCCATGAAAGTTGGAGGAAGAATTACCACGTCAGCTTACGGAAATCGGCTCGGCCCTTCAGAGATGGGAAGAATATAGATATCTTCCCGCTTTCTAGCGAATCGGCAACAATTCCACAGAAAACCAAAGCTGCGTCTTCGTTACAACAACCCTGACATCTGCTAGCATATGCAATAACATTTAAAACCTATAACGCCTATTGCAGTTGAATCAAGAAACTGGCAAAGTTGGAGAACAGCCCATGAGGAAAATTCCTCTAGTCATCCTCATCGTAATTCTAGTTCTATCAGTTGTCCTTCCAGTTAACGCCTCTATCACAACAAAGGCCACGATTGATGACAGTATATTCATCACCTATGACTTCGAAAGCCTAGACAAAACACTATATAACCAAACTAAAACCAATACACAATTTAACGCTTCAACTATTCCCCTAATCATCGTGAAAAACTTAGAACAGAAAAACCAAACACAGGTAAAGTGGGGCTTAGGCCCACAGACCAACATCTATGACGATGCCAACTACGCCTTCCATATCTCATTCTTTCTTAGCGGCTCCGACATCATAACCTCCACAGTTGACAGAACATCAATGAAACGCGCTTGCGAAGTGAAAACTGAATGGAGGAAGTTCCGCGTTAACCTCACGAGCGATTTCTCTTTAAATTTTGTAAGACTCCTAGCCGAGCCCGTGGCTGAGTGGCAAAAAACAAATACTACAACTTTTTACCTTGAAAACAAGCATACAGGGACTTTGGATGTGTTTTTTTATCTCATTCTGCCTGCATCAGCCTCAAACATTCAGGTTCTAAGAGACACCATTACCTATGACATGCCCCCTCACATAGATGACCAGGTGCTCAACAGCCCCTTCACGATCCTTGGAGCCGTAGCGGTGGTGTTGGTCATAGTTTTAATATACAGAAAAGCTCGTTAGAGTGACTTCATTCAACCTTCACTCTCTTTTCTCCTTCAACCGCGAGCAACAAGTCAACAAGCGCCTTTTCATCCACTTCGGCTCGAGTTCTCCAATCCAGATATAACTGTCTGTTTTCGTCTTGAGCCAAATAGCCCGCGCGGATGTAACGGTCCATGTTGATGTCAACTCGCCAGCCGGGCAACTTGTCGCGTAACAGGTCTTCCACATCGTCTCGTGGAGCCTTTCCCTTCTTAGAAACAATAAAGGCTATGGAGATGGCTAAACCAGCGATATCATCGATGCGCCAACCGCTCAGCTTGGTCTCTTTCGGAGTTAACCCCCCACGGAGGGTTATGAAGAAGCGAGCACGGTCCAACTGCTCAAGCGTGGGCTTCTCAGAAGGTTTTTCACCCTCAAACACCGTCTTAACCTGCAAGTCCAACTTTTCCAAGTAAGTGTCTAAAAGGCCTAGCACCTTTGGATAGTCGGAACTCAAGCGTTTCCGTAGCTCCCAGCCTTTGACGCCGGGTTTTCTGTGTCTTCTGTAAAAGAGAAGATGCGTCGCCCGCTTGAGTTTCCTCAGGTAGAGGGCTTTCTTCCTCAGTCGCGCTTGCTCTCTTTCCAACGCTGCCACTCCTCAAAACCAACTGAAACCGGAATCGAAACCACTTGCTTCTTACCAACCAATGAACGAGGTCTATCGAAAGGTACGATGAAAATCTCTTCCTCCAACCTGTGAACTTCAAACGTTGCGTACCCATACGTAACCAAGAAACTAGTCATATAGGCGCGTTTAGAAGTTTCCTCATAGGAACCGGCACCCACAAAATCCCAGTAAGGTATCTTTTCACCCTTGCCAACCCTAAGTCTCAGCTCATGCCACAACATCTCTAACTCTTCAGTGAAAGCCTTCTCAGCCATTATCCTCTGCATGATTAGCTCTTCTCTCGTAGCAGCGCCCAACTCGGTTCTGAACGCTACTGTCTTAGTCCAGCGCTCATCTAAAGGAAGTAGACGCTGCCAATACTTGACAGCTTCAACAAGGCTATAAGAAGAAATCTGTTCCAACTCAACAACGGGATGCCAGACGTTCAAAAAAAGACGGGCTAAGCTTTCGCGGCTTAGTTTACGCAGTTTCTCCTCAATCAGAAAGGGGTCGGTGTAAAGCGAAGTAGACCTGTGCCGCACCCAATCACTCTGCAACTTGATAACCGAAGCTAAACGATTAATCGTTTCGGCATCCAGGCTAAACTCGTCCAGCGACTCCCACTCAGAAAAATATTCCCTTACAACCGCAATCAAATCGTTAACATCAACAAGGAAAGGGTCTAACCCCCTATCTTCAACTGACTTACACAAGTCAATGATACGCTGAAGATGCTCCTCGCCGAGTTTCTTCTTCTTTCTTTTGAGGGACACCTAGATTACCTTTGCATCATGAGACGAAACTCGAGGATAAAAACATAATGTATACCCATGAAAAGCATCGCGAAACATATGCATATAGGGAATTTAGACAAATTTTATATTCAAAACCAAAAACAATTGAATAATCAAATGAACTTGAAAAACAGTGAGAGGAGAGCAAACGAATCTATGGTTAGAACCAACAATGCTCGATTCAAGCTTTCAAGAGAAACGCTGATAAAGATCAGAATAGTAGCAATCCGCAAAGGTGTTTGGTTTAAAACACTCAGTAAAGCCGAGCGAGCACTGGTTGAGTTAACCATCAGGATCGTGAGGAAAATCTGGAGTCCTCTCCTTAATCGAGTGTTGACTTCCATCACGGAGAAGCTACAAGCTTCTTTAGAAGGCAGAGTGACTGCCCTAATGCGAAAGGTGGGACACTTCCTAGCCGAGAAAATTGGTATGATTGCTCAATCATGGGGCTACGTCTCAGCTTCTAAATGGAAGTCGGAACATGGCTTCATTCGATTTCTCGCGGTCATGTACCTGAACTCACCCCGCATGTTCGGAAACAAAGGCACTCGCCCATAATGCAAGGAGAAGCCACGTGGACGTAATATCAATAATCATGACCACAATTGTACTTATCCTATTTTTCTGGTTAACCTACAATTTACCACCCTTTATCCTAGGTTTCAAACGATGGAGTACAATTAAGGCGCAGCACATGAAAGAACTGAGGGTTTCTGATCCTTCAGATCCTAGCGAAAGCTTTCAACCAAAGGTCTCAATAATAGTGCCGGTAAAAAACGAACACAACGTCGTAGAACGCCTCCTTAAAGCACTTGTCAACCTAAACTATAGGAATAAAGAGATCATTCTGATGGAGGACGGCTCAACTGATGGGACACCTCAGATATGTTGTGAATGGGCGGAAAAGTATCCAACACTTATAAAATATGTCCATAACGATGAAAGTAACGGAAAACCACTGGCGATAAACTCCGCCGCACGAAGAGCTACCGGAGAAATAATAGCAATTTACGACGCAGATACGGTAGTGGAACCCGACATCTTGGGAAAAATAGTTCAACACTTCAAGAACGCTGACATAGCGGCTATCCAAGGAGAACTTGAAGCGCTCAACCCAGATGAAAACATCATTACGAGACTATCAGTCCTAAACGATTTCATAGTGGACCTGCAACAACTTGGAAGAGACAGGTTGAACCTTTTCGTCCCCTTGTTAGGGACAAATCAGTACATCAGGCGAAGTGTCTTGGAAAATGTAGGATACTGGGATTCTGAAGCTCTATCAGAAGACACGGAAATCTCGTTGCGTCTTGCCAGAAAAGGATACAAAGTAAGATACGTATCTGAAAAAGCAATGGTCGAAGCCCCTGCAAAGTTAAAAGTTTTTATGAGGCAACGTATGAAGTGGCTGAGAGGATACACTCAAGCAGCATGGAAACATATAAGCTTTGTAAGGGACCCGAATTGGAAGACTTTTGATGCACAGCTTATGTTACTTTTTCCATTGATGTTGATTATTGGTTTGATTGGATATATAATGGCAATTTTTGGAGCAATAAATTCTGCCATTGTCCAGATCTATGGAACTCCAGTTGTGCAAATGCTTGGCGTAGTTCTGTTCGTGCTGAATCTGTTTTCTTCGTTAATGGTTGTTGCTGCAAACCCCAAAAACGCAATCTATGTTCCTTTGCTTTATTTGGATTGGGTTCTGCTCGCTTCCGTATCGCTCTACGTTCACATAAAAGCACTTTTAAGAAAACCCCAAAAGTGGACAAAAACACCCAAAAGCGGACACGTGACAGCCCACATTGCACAGAGAAACGGGTAGCATGGTAGTTAATTGAAAATGCCTAACAGCCTCAGTGTAAATTTGTCTCACAGATTAATGACAAACCTAAGCAATAGGAGAGCAATCGTTTTTTCCTTCGTTCTGGGTCTCATCATAAGGTTCATCCCTGAGATTCTGTCGTATCCCTATCCAATAGGTTTTGATACTGTTTTTTACGCTGCAAGAATCAAAAGTGGTCTTGTTTGGCCACATTGGACCTCGGTTTTTTCATCGTGGTTGCTCTATGCGATCCTGATCCCTCTATACAAAGTTACTCAGGTTGACCCTTTTCTTTTGCTGAAGCTGACGGCACCTGTGTTGTACGGTCTAAACACTTGCGGAGTGTATTATTTTGCAAGGAAAGCGTTGAATTGGAGTGCCAAAAAGGCCTTGATTGCAGCGTTTTTCTTTGCATTTCAATTGGCTTTGCTGAGAATATCTTGGGACTTGTATAGAAATATCCTTGGACTAGCAATCCTACTTTTTGCCTTGCCATTTATTCCGCTTCAAAATACTAAATCAAAAAAAGGATTTGCCTGGTTTGTTCTGCTTTCCATACTGGTTGTTTTCAGTCACGAGTTAGTCTCGGTCGTCATGTTTGCCGTGTTTTGGGGTGTGATGGGTAGTCACACGCGTGAAAGTGGAACACTTAGGTTACTTAAGGCTTCATTCTCCATACTTCCAGCTTCGGTCATATTCTTGTTAAGCCTCTTTCTCAGGTCGTCCAACGGTTTTGAACCTTTGAATTTGAGTAAAAATGTGGTCATTAACTTGGAACCTCGTCCCGCCGGATTATTTTTCTTGGTCAACTACCTCAATTATTCTGGTTCAGTCCAATATCCTACTTATCTGGATCTTGTTTCGACTGTTCTACTTTTTTTTGCTGCTCTTTACTTATTGTGCCTGCCCCTCGTTTTTGTCGGTTTTTTCAGGGATAGAATTCTGGACGGTTGGACTATACTGCTTCTTCTTGGATCTTTTAACTCTCTGATAATGCCCATCATGGCGTTAGATTTCTGGGACAGGTGGATGTTTATGCTGGTGTATCCATTCAGCTTATACGCGGTTAATGGAATTGAGAAAGTCTTAGAGTCACATGGCGATGTTGTTCGTCCGAATTTGAGGTGCATGAAATGGTTAAAACTTTCTAGGAGAATGACTCTTGGCATTCTGCTCTCAACGCTTCTTTTGGGATCGTTTTCTATGACAGTGAGTTATGGAGCCCTCTCTTTTCCTGGTACAGGTTTGTATCTTCCGAGCATGTACGTTAACACTGTTCCTTTGGAAGACGTGAAAGGTACCGTGGAAGCTCTGGAGTGGTTGAATAGGAATCTGCGCAATGGTTCAGGTGTGCTTGTGCATCTAGCATTTTTATCATGGACTTACTTGTATTTAAACAACAGTAATTCTGTTATTTTCTACTACACGAGGGATGTGGAAGGGGCTTTAAAAACAGCGTTAAAACATGGTTCTAACCCGATATATCTGATCTGGTGGAATAAGGACATTGGCTGGTACAGCCTCAGCGTTCCAGAAGATTTTATATCTATCTTCAAAAGTGATAGAATGTCTGTTCTTCAATATTCAATGACTCAAGAGGCGGCGGGAAATGAATGAGGGTAGAAAACCTTTGATAATTGCGGCTATCCCAGCTTACAACGAAGAGAAGACAATAGCCAAAACAGTTTTGGTAGCGCAAAGATACGTTGATAGAGTTGTGGTGTGCGATGACGGTTCTACCGACATGACAGCAAATATAGCGGAGAAACTAGGTGCAGATGTAGTGAGGCATGGAGGTAACAGGGGCTACGGGGCTGCGATACAAACTCTGTTTAAGAAAGCTAAGGAATTAGATGCAGACGCCATGGTCACACTAGATGGGGATGGCCAACATAACCCTAGTGAGATTCCATTGTTGGTCGAGCCGGTCTTGGAGAGTAAGGCGGATGTTGTTATTGGGTCGCGGTTTTTGAGTGATGTGAAGAAGATGAATAGTGTTCCGAGGCATAGGCGCGTAGGTATAAAGGTGATTACCAAGTTAACAGTTGCTGCTTCTAATCATCAGTTGAGCGATGCTCAGAGTGGTTTTCGGGTTTATGGTCGAAAGGCTTTGGACGGTTTGAGTGTTTTTGAGAATGGGATGGGTGCGAGTGTGGAGATTTTGATGGAGGCGAAGAAGCGAGGTTTGACGGTTGTAGAGGTTCCAACAGGATGTAACTATCATGGGTTAGAGAAGACCTCAACGCATGGTTCGTTGAAACACGGTGTGAGCGTGGTTATGTCGATTGTGCGGTTAGTGGTAGAGGAGCGGCCCTTGGTCTTTTTAGGTGTGCCTGGCGTTGTTTCCTTGTTGACTGGAGTGTTGTTTGGAGTTTGGATGCTGCAACTCTATGCTATAGAACATCGTATAGTGACTAACATTGCCTTGGCTTCGGTGGCTTTCGTATTGGTAGGTTTATTTGCGGTTTTCACCAGCATAACACTCTACGCCATAGTCAGACTGATGCAGAAAACAAATAAGCAATAATTGATGTCCGGGAAAATGTTGGAGATTGAAGTTTGCGAAATAAAAGGGAAATGTCCAGTTCACAAAGTGGGAGATAAAATAGTAATCGATGATCCAAAGATCCTACTGCGTGAAACAGATGCTTTATGCACGCATGCCCTTTCCTCTTTACTACATTATGTCATCGCTCTAGAAGAAGGGGCAGACCCCGTTAAGTTGGGTTTATCGAAGCCCAGGGATAAGGAGCACGCTTATATTCAGTGTGTAGATCCGGGAGAACCATACACTCATGGCGGAACCGTTATTTTCAGATACCGAAGAATCAAAGGAGAAAGGCCAAGGTAAATGAAGATCTTCATCGAGGGAGAAAATTGCCTAGATCAAGTATGAAAGTTTTGGTGACGGGTGGGCGAGGGTTCATCGGCTCGAATTTAGTGGGCGAATTGGAGAAACGTGGACGTGAGGTTTGGGCTTGTGATCTTATGCATGCCGAAAGAGAGGATTACATTCGCTGCGATGTGAGCAGGTTCCGACAAGTGGAACGCATGTTTGAGGAGCATGATTTTGATTGTGTTTATCATGCTGCGGCAGAGTACGGCAGATGGAACGGCGAGGATTATTATGAAAACTTATGGCTCACTAACGCTGTAGGAACCAAGAACATCATCAAACTTCAGGAAAAGAAAAAGTTTCGAATGATATTTTTCGGTAGTGCCGAGGTTTACGGAGACTACGACGGCGTCATGAGTGAGGACGTTATGGAGAAGATTCCTATCAAACAGATGAATGATTATGCCATAGCGAAATGGGTCAACGAGTTGCAGATATTGAATTCTGCGGCGACGTTTGGAACTGAAACTGTCAGGGTGAGGCTTTTTAATGTCTATGGACCTGGAGAGCATTACACGCCCTATCGCGGCTTCATACCTAGGTTCATATTTATGGCTCTTCATGAGAAGCCGTACACGGTTTATCTCGGCCATAAGAGGACGCTTGAGTATGTTGAGGATATTTGTAGAACTCTGGTCAACATAATGGACAATTTCAAGCCTGGTGAGGTATACAACCTAGGAGGAGATGACCAGTACGAGATTAAGTATGTCTCTGATTTAATCTTGAAGTGTCTCGGGAAAAATGATTCTGAAGTGACTTACAAAGAGGCTGAGCCCTTCACAACTAGAGTTAAGACGCCTGATTCCTCGAAAGCTAAGACGGACTTAGGGTTCAAGCTGACAGTGCCAGTAAAGGAAGGCATACGAAGAACTGTGGAATGGTTCAAAAAATCATACGGAAACGGACCATGTTAGGCCGTGTGTTAGGAGTTGAAGACGAAGCATGAAGCCTGAAGATGTTTCAGGGTGTTACACTGGCAAAAGGATTTTGATAACGGGTGGAGCTGGTTGCATCGGCAGCAACTTGACTCGCGCCCTTGTCAAGGCTGATGCTGAGAAGATTTTTGTGCTAGACAATTTGTCTTGCTCGGAAAGTTGGAACGTAGCCAGTGATCCTAATGCGGTTTTTATTCAAGGAAGCGTTCTTGATGAAGAATTGCTTAAGAGAACTTTCTCTGAAAAACCTCACTACGTATTTCATTTAGCAGCTTTATTTGCTAATCAGAACTCAATTGATCATCCAGAGGATGACCTTTTGGTAAACGGGTTAGGAACCCTGAAGGTATTGAAGCATTCTCATATCGCTGGTGTTGAGAAGTTTTTGTTTGCGTCTTCTGGGTGTTCTGTTTACGGGAGCCATGCTCCTCTACCTTTGAAGGAGGATTATGTGTCGCTTCATCTTGATACTCCTTATCAGATAACGAAGTTGTTAGGCGAGCTCTACTGCAATTTTTTCCATAATTATTATGGTTTGCAAGTTGTTATAGGACGATTTTTCAATGTGTATGGGCCTGGTGAGATTCCCGGAAGGTATAGGAATGTGATTCCGAATTTTATCTATCAGGCTTTGCATCATCAGCCCCTGCCCATTACCGGGACTGGTGAAGAAACGAGGGACTTCACTTTTGTTGAGGATATAGTGGATGGTGTCTTGCGGGCTGCAGCAATCCCCGAAGCCGTAGGCGAGGCGATAAATCTTGCTTCTGGAACTGAAACCAAAGTCATCGATCTAGCAAATGAAATCAACAGTCTTACAGGTAACAATGGAGTGAAGTTTGTCGAAAGAAGAGACTGGGACAAAATCATTAGAAGACGAGCTTCAATTGAGAAGGCGAGAAAAATGCTTGGTTATGAACCAAAGATAGGGATAAAAGAGGGAATAAAGAAAACTGTGGACTGGTTTCTGCAAAACAGAGACAAGGTAAAAGCAAGCGCTAGGTTTTGAAGACGATCCTCTTGTTATATGTTTACCGGCAAGGGCACAATGCATACCAAAATCCTACTTATTAATCCTCCTCAGGTTACTCGGCATCCGCAACCGGCTCTCGGCCTCGCATTGGTAGCAGCTGTTCTGGAGAGAAACGGATACCCTGTCAAAATACTGGACTTGCCAGCGTTAGGGTTTTCCGAAAACTCACTTCCCTCGATACTTCATCAAGAAAAACCAAATGTTGTAGGCATTACAGCCATGACTCCCACGATAAATTCAGCAGTAAGAGTGGCGAGGAAAGTCAAGGAGACCGATGGCGACATTTCTGTTATTCTTGGAGGTGCGCATGCGACGCTTCTTCCTGAAGAAACTCTACGAAGTGCTCCTGAAATAGATGTGATCGTGCGCGGGGAAGGGGAGCGAACAACTCCCGAACTTGCCAAAGTTTTAGGCGAGAATCCCAGGCAAATAAAAAAAGTTTTAGGAATAACGTACAGAGAAGGCAACAGTGTAAGGAGTAGTCCATCAAGACCGCCTATTTTAGATATGGATACATTACCCTTTCCGGCTTTCCATTTATTGCCCATGGGGAAATATCGTTTGCATCCTCCATTTGGAAGACAATCGCCGGTTATGCCCATTATAACTAGTAGAGGATGTCCTTATCGTTGTATATTTTGCTCCAAGGCGGTTTTTGGCAAGAAATATCGGAGTAATAGTCCTGCCTACGTTGTTGATGAGATTCAATTTTTGAAGGAAAAGTTCGGCGTTGAAGAAATCAAGTTCTATGACGATGTATTTACGTTAAACAGAAAGTGGGTCATCGCTGTCTGTATGCAGTTAAAAGAACAGGGGATAGATATCCCTTGGTCATGTGAAACTAGGGTTAACTTGGTAGATAGTGAGCTGCTGAGAGTTATGCAAGACGCTGGCTGTTATATGATTGAGTATGGGGTGGAGTCAGGGAATCAAGGGATTTTGAATAACCTCAAGAAGGATATTACGTTGGAGAAGATAGTTGAAGCGTTCAAGTTAACACGAGAAGCTGGAATAGAAACGGTCGCATACTTCATGCTGGGTTCGCCTCACGAAACGCCCGAAACAATTAGGCAGACGATAGGGTTTGCTCAGAAGATCGATCCAGACTTTGTTCAGTTTTCAATAACTACCCCGTACCCGGGCACTGAACTTTACAGTTTAGCCGTTGAAGACGAGTGTGTGCCTGAAAAATGGGAAGAATATATGTACGCTGATTTAAAGTCTGCTGCTAACCCAGGTTTTGAGACTAAGACCTTAAGTAGAGGAGAGTTAATGGACTGGAATAAGAAGGCTTACATCTCTTTTTATTTGAGACGGAGCTATGTCTGGAAGAGATTAAGGAAGATGACATCTCTAGGTGAGTTGAGAACGAATGTCTCTGGCCTACGTATGGTTATTGACATGCTTAAGTGAGTTTTACAGTGAATATTCTTTTTGTCCATGAAGTTGATTGGTTTCGGAAGGTTGTTTTTGAGATACACAGTTTGCCCGAGTTATTATCCAGCCTCGGTCACAACGTATTTGTGGTCGATTTTGGGAGCTTACATGATAGAAGGCATGTATTTGATTTTGATACGCTTAGAACGAAGGAGTTTAATGATGTCAGTAGGGCTCATGTCGGCTCCTCCGTTGAGTTGATTAGGCCTGGCGTCATTAAAGCTCCCTTTTTCGATAGGGCATCGGCCTTCTTCACTCATTACGTTGGGATTGAGAGAGTAATAAGGGAAAAGGAGATAGACGCGATAGTTTTGTACTCTGTTCCTACGAATGGTCTGCAGACGATAACTCTGGCTAGGAAATACGGTGTTCCTATGATTTTCAGATCAATAGATGTTTTACACATGTTGGTTACGCGTAAACTCTTGAGACCGCTTGTGTTCTCCCTCGAAAAATGGGTATACGTTCATGCGAATAGGATTTTGACACTGTCTCCGAAGCTTACCGACTATGTGATTAGAATGGGTGCTGATAGAGATAAAGTAGAGCTGCTTCCTTTTGGAGTGGATATGAAGAAGTTTACCCCGAGTGTTGACACCAGAGAACTCAGAGGAAAGTTAGGAATAGCCAAAGATGATAAAGTTATAGTGTTTATTGGAACGTTATTTGAGTTTTCCGGCTTGGATTTGTATTTAGGGCAATTTCCAGCAGTTCTTAAAGAGTTCCCAGAAGCTAAATTGGTGATTGTGGGTGGCGGTGCCTTATTAGAGAAATTGAAGAGACTTGTGGCTGATCTAAGGCTGACGGAAAATGTGATATTGACGGGTTTTCAACCATTCGATATGATGCCGCAATACATTAACCTAGCGGATATTTGCATCAATACATTCATCGTCAATATGACGACGAGAGACATCATACCGGGGAAGATAATGCAGTATCTTTCATGTGCTAAACCAGTCTTGGCAACGCCCTTGCCGGGGATGGTCTCGCTGCTTTCAGGTCCAGAACAAGGGGTAATATATGCGAATATTAATGAGTTCGAGGAAAACACGCTTAAGATTCTGAAAGACAGTGACACGGCGAGGGTCATAGGAAAAAACGGCCATCGATACGTTGAACATAACCACGATGAAAGGAAAATAGCTCGTAGGCTTGATATGATTTTGAATCAGATAATAAGCGCCCCCAGTGAAAACTAGAGTGCGTAAAAAAGAACAAAGAACACAAGCAAAGATTGGGTCTGACGATATGTACTCAGCATACATAGCCAAAGTAAACAGAGAATTAGAAAGAGATCTATTGAAGGGTCTTGAGTTCCTTAACTGGAAAGATTCTGTTAAAAAGGATTCTTTGGTGTTTGTAAAGCCCAATTTTACTTTTCCTCGTTATAGAGAAGGGGTTACGACCAGTCCGGAGTTGCTGAGGCGTTTGCTTGAAATTGTTAAGCGTCGGAGTAGCAATGTCATTGTAGGCGAATCTGATGGAGGGAATCGCTCGTTTAGAGCTGAAGATGCTTTTAGAGGCCATAATATGTATGAGATCTGCAAAGAAGTTGGGGTCGAGTTAGTTAATCTCTCTACTCTTGCCTCGAAGCTTGTTGAGTCTGAAATCCAGTCTAAGAAAGTCAAAGTTCAACTGCCAAAAATGCTCTTGGATGAAGTTGATTGTCTCATATCCGTTCCAGTTCTAAAAGTTCATGTGATGACAGGAGTGAGTTTGAGCCTTAAGAATTTATGGGGCTGCAACCCAGATACTATGAGATGTCTACACCACCAAGACCTTGACCGCAAACTTGCGCTTATGGCTAAACTTCTAAACCCGAAAATAACGGTCATAGACGGGCTTTATGCCCTATATGGACATGGTCCAATGTTTGGGGATCCGTTGAAAACGGATTTGATATTGGCGTCCAATAACGTTGTGGTAGCAGATACGTTGGGGGCTTCGATCATGGGCGTGTCCCTTAAGAATGCGAAACACATAATGATCGCGGAGAAAGAAAGATTGGGCACGACAAATCTGGAAAATGTAAGGGTCAACACGAATTGGAAGCAGTATGAAGGGCAATTTCAGATAAGAAAGACGTTGTTGGACAGAGCTTCAAGCTTACTATTCTACAGCGATATTTTTGCAAAGCTTGTTTTAGCTTCTCCTTTTACTCCATTAGTATATGAAGTAGCTAAGAGTCTAAGGTCTCCCGAGGAGAAAGCGATAAGAAGCCAATTGAATATGTACAAGCATTACTTGTAGAGAGCATGAAAATCCTTGCATCAAGTCAGAGTTTGTCCTTTTAAAACGCGGCTAAGCTGGGCAAAATTCTATGTAACCCCGAGCATGATAAAGAGCACAAAAGAGGAGATTGAGCATTAGATGGAAGCCGAGCAACATGGGCGTATAGGTGTGCCTGAGGAGAAAATTGAGATTGTGCCCAATGAAATGGACTTGTCGGAACGTGCAGACCCGCCAAGCATAGCAAGAGGGTAATTTAATCTGGAAGTTGCCAGGGTAATATCTTATTTCTATCCATATATCACAGGGCCAGCAAATCAAGCCTATAGAATTTCTCTAGAATTGAAAAGGGCAGGAATACATTCTCCCATTTATACTTCAAATTATAGAGCTGAAAAGTCGCCTACTTTCGAAATTATTGATGGTGTAACAGTTAAAAGATTTCCAGTTCGAGCAAGGTTCTTACAATATCTGTTCACGCCCCAGATGATACATTCATTGGTCAAAACACATCCAGATATTATTCATGTGCATGGGTATCGCAGTTTTCAAGCAGATGTATCAAGTTTTGTCTCAAAAATGAAGGATGTTCCATTTGTTGTTAGCGCACACGGATCTGCACTAGGGTATGAAACGATGATCAAAAAGAGGCATCAAAAAATACCCTACGTCTTTTACGATGCATTTACGATGAAAAGTGCACTCAAACATGCCAATTTTGTTATAGCTTCATCCAAACAAGAGTTTGATGAACTAGTGCGATTCGGTGTTGAAAAAGATAAGATACAAATTATCCCAGTGGGGGTGGATCTAATTAAATATGATGTAATAAAAAGTAAAAGTGATAAGGGATTTTTCAGAATCCTTTTCGTCGGCCGAATAACAAAGGATAGAAACTTGGAGCTATTGCTGGAAGCATTTAAGATAGTGACTGAAAAACTCGAGCATGTGAAATTAATGATAGTCGGCGGTGAGGAAAGACGCACTTTTACTGATAAGTTAGGTTACCTAGCGGCCCTAAAACGTAGGGTTGTTAGCATGGGTGTGTCAGACAAGGTGGAATTTACAGACCAATTGCATGGAAGCGACCTAATTAGAGCTTATAATTCAGCGGATGTTTTTGTTTACACCTCTTTATACGAGAACTTCGGGCAGACCATTCTAGAAGCCGCAGCTGCGGGACTACCGATTATCTCTACGCCAGTTGGTGTAGCGAAGGACATAATCGTGAATGGGAAGACAGGTTTCCTCACGTCATTTCATAATCCTAAAGAGTTATCGGAAAAGATTGTTCTGTTGACACAGAATAGGGAGCTTAGGGAAAGATTTAAAAACACAAAAAAGGTTGTTGCGGAAAAGTACCGATGGGAGTCTATAATCAAGAGATACCTGGAGATCTATAATAGTCTACTGTAGTTCAGCGTTTGGTTTGGGATTTTTATTGAAGAGTAACTTGTGTTACTTTGATGTGAAGAAATGGTAGATTCAATTAGCCAAATTACCAATCTAGAACTTCCCGTAGTGACTTTCTTCTTTATTGTTCTATTCTGTTTGTTGGGGTACTCGTCTCTAAGGTTGTTGAAAATCATTTTGAGAAAAGGAAAAATCTATATGAGTTACGATTTTTTTGGATTATCTTCAGACTGTATAGCGAATATGAACTTATTTTTGTACATCGGCATCAGTTTCTTCTTGATTTATGCGGAGATCTTATCAGTGTTCAAGGCGTTTAGCTCTTTTGCGTTGTATGCACTCACAATTCTGTCGTTTATGGTATTTTCGTTAGACTGGTTCTACCATTTTAGAACTAGGATTAAGTCATTTATGAATCGCAAAAAATGCATCTGTATACTTGCAACGCTTATTCTCTTGTCAATCATCTCAGTTCTAGGATCAATGATAATTTCAGGAGAGTTTGGTTCTACCGAGGGTGATGCCGCTTTTCATTCTTTTGTCATTCTGCGAATGATCAAAAACAAAGCCGTGCCCAATTTGACTTTTTATCCTGAGGGGGCCCATTCTGTATCGGCTTTTCTGGCTCTTATTTTAAACATCCCCATTTACAAAGTAGTGATACTTTTAACCGCTTCCTTTTCCACCGTAGTTTTCTTAGGCTTCTATAGTTTTGGTGTTAGTTTGTTATCAAAGCCAATGCTTGGATTCTTGTGCGCAATTTTAGGCTCTCTTTTTTGGTATGGCAGTTACTTTAGTATTCACTTTGGGGGCCTTTCTCTCGCACTTGCTATTTACGTCGTTGTCTCATGCATGGCTTTTACTAAGAAGCTAATAGTCGCGAAGATTGAAAATCGCTACGAATATATAGTATTTTCCATGCTACTATTGCTTCCATTGTTCGCTATACACCCTATAGCTTTATTACTTGAGCTAATCTGGCTATTGTTACTCATTATGAGGTCCTTTTTTACTTACCGTAAATCCCTTCTTCGGAGTACTGTTCCTCTTCTAATATTATCTCTTGGCCTAGCCGCGGTTTTTTGTTTTATTTTTCTTAAAGGCCCAATTTATGGTGTCTATGACCTTTTATGGTGGAGAGGAAGTTATAGTGAGCTTCCAGAACTTATCAGGTATAATCCTGTCGCGTACGAGTGGAATGAACGCTTTTCTCCGTTGATACTTTTCAATCCTCCATACTTTGAGTCATACCTAGCTATATTTGGGTATACCTTAACCAGACTGGTGCCTTATAGCATATTAATATCTATTATCGTAGTTTTTCTCTCGTCACTTCTGAAGCATAGATCAATTGCGTATCGTTTCAATCCTCTCTCCCAAAAAAGTGAAAGCATCCTTTTGTTTTATGTGTTCTTGGTTATAGTACACTACATCGTCAAGTATGATTATTTGTTTTATTTCTACTACATATTTCCTGGCGAACGAATGTGGCAACTTAGTGGGATTCTAGTGATTATGCTCAAAACACTAAGTGTCGTTGTGCTCTGGACCTTAGTTAGTAAAGCATCGGTCACCGTCTTCAAGAAAATAAGCGTCACCGTAATGCACAGAAAGATTTTTCTGAACGTAATATTCTCAACAATTATCCTAATGGGTTTAGTTCTACCGACGGTTAATCCGTCTGAGCCACTATATGGTGCCCTTGCTGAGCGTTCATATTTACAAAGCCACAGCGTACTAACAAAGGAAGATATAATTCTACAACTTTGGATGAAGTGGAACATCTCAGATTTTCGCTATATCTTGATCTCATGGTCGGATGCTGGTCAGTATGTCCCAATAATCAGTGAAAAAAGGAATGTCGTATATGAATATGGTGTGCCTATACCGCTACCGGGATACTCTTATATGAAAGAGTATCAGGAATTGTTAACGTCCATTGCAAATTCTCCAGACTCAGCAGTGACGCTGGAGTTGCTACGGTTCTTTAATATCACCTACGTCTATGTAGGTGCAAAGCATACGTCAGAATTTCCAGTTTTCAGCGCCACGATGCTTTTATCAGCAAGGCACTATAGAGTCACTCGAAATGTCGGAAATGCATGGTTATTTGAAGTTGAATATACTTAGCTATGACTCCATATGTAATCATTTTATCAAGCCCCCTTTAATCGAATACGTGTGAGTTGTTATGCGAATAGGATTAATTTCATACGCTTATCCATACCCAAGGCGCGGGTATTGGGTTGGTATTGAGAGATTTGCTGAAGGCTTATCAGATGCATTCGCTCACAAGGGACTTGATGTAACAGTTATAACTTCTTATTGCTCAGGAACGAAGGGAGCTGAGGTTACCCCAAGTGGTGTACGGATATACCGGGCGAAAAGCTTGCCAACAGGGTTACTTGCACTAAATCTAGCTACTTTCAGTCTTCATATCATTAAGAAGCATATTGACTTGCTAAGAAACATGGATGTACTTCACATACTATCAGGCTCTTTCATTCCGATTCAAGCAGTGAAGCAAAAGCTGCCGCCAATTGTATCTTACTTTCCACATTTAGATAGGGTAGCTTCACTCAAAGAATTTGCGTACCTTCCGGAGGTGAATCTATTACTTCAGGCGCTTTATAGAAATTCAGACCTTGTTGCGGCTGGTATTCCACAGTATTCACCAGAATTAAAGGAGTTCGTAAGTTTTTTCAAACTTGATTTGAGGAAAGTGAGATTCTGTCATGAGGGCGTAGACACAAAAAAGTTTAACTCAAAAGTTCCATGTGAAGATATTAAAGAGAAAACTGGAGAGTATATGGTCTTATATGTTGGTCCATTAATTCCGAGGAAGGGAATAGAATACCTAATTATGGCAATTCCGAAAGTTCTTAAAAAAATCCCAGAGGCAAAATTCATCATAATTGGAAAAGGCCCTCAGAGGCAATATTTAGAACAAATGTCAAAGAGTTTTCACATCAGCGAGTATATTATTTTTGAAGGTTTTGTCTCTGAGCAAAAACTATCCAAGTACTATGCTGCCGCATCAGTTTTCGCTTTTCCGACCTTGAGGGAGGGCTATCCATTAGTATGCTTGGAAGCTATGGCTTGTGGTGTCCCAATAGTAGCTTCTAAATTAAGCACTATCTCACACATAGTGAGTGACGCAGGCATATTAATCGATCCAGCGAACTCTGATCAATTAGCTAATGGCATAATTAGGCTACTTGAAAACAAATCTCTAAGGATCAAACTAGGGAAAAGAGGGGAGGAAATGGTAAAGGAGAAATTTACATGGAACAAAATCGCTGAAGAAATGTTGAAGGTCTACAGAGAAGCTATCGATATGCGTAGAATTGCGTGATTTGATGTGTACATACGGTAGTGTGGATTCTTTTGCGCACGATGATTTGGATACGGGCTCAAAAAGAGAGGGATAAGACTAGAGAACGGCTTTTAAAAGGTGTCTAAAGCATAGAGAACTTAAGGAGAAGAAAATCTGAGAAGCGCCTACGAAAAGGAGTATTTTTCCCATTATAAACCAAATGCCGTTTCTATTTCTCCTATAGTTCGTTTAATTCGGTCCAAAATGGCGCATAGGAGTCGTGTTCTAGAGATTGGATGTGCTTACGGTTTTCTCTTGAACAGGCTGGAGGGAACCTATGATACGGTTGGTTTAGATATTTCTCAATGGGCACTGCGTAAAGCAAAGCGATATCTATGCCAAAGTGAGATTATAAGAGGCGACGCAAATGGCTTTCTGATGTTTAAGGATTCCACTTTCGATTGCGTCGTTGTTATAGATGTACTTGAGCATTTGGCTGACTTCAAGAGCTACATAAACGATTTTCATCGTATTCTTCGAAGAGGCGGATTCCTCATTTTTAGAACACCAAACCTTTCTTCAATTATGGCTAGAATCAAGGGGAAAAAATGGCGTTTTTACACCCCAGATCATATTTCAATGATGAAAAGCAGCGAATGGGTTCGATTTCTTGATGGCCATGGGTTCAGAGTATTGGACGTGTATGGATCAGGATTTTGGGATATTCTGAGGCCCTTTAGAGATATTTTCGTTTCGTTTTATTTAGTGGGTTTCCATTTCCCATCCGAATTGAGCGACAACATTATCGGTATCGCCCAGAAAAGCCTTGAGTGAACGACGCGTAAGATAAATACTCGTTATGTGCAACATGAGGGTTAATCGGGTAAGAGAATGAAAGTGCTACTGATCAGACCACCGTTCTATATGCATAAGAAAGAATGCCCCACATACGTTCAGGAACCACTAGGTTTGGAATATTTGGCCTCTATAATCAGAAATGATCATGAAGTTCGTATATTTGACTGCATCGGGGAATATTGGACCAATTATGAAGAAGTACCCTCTAATCCCCAATTACTTCATTTTGGCGCTAGTTGGAACGAAGTAAAAAGAAAGGTAAGGCTTTTTAGTCCTGACATTGTAGGTATCTCGTCGTGCTTCTTCACTCAAGCAACACCTGCTCATTACATCGCACACATCGTCAAAGAAGTAGATCCGAGCATAGCCATAGTAATCGGTGGAGGACACCCGAGCTCGTATCCATACAATGTTCTAAAAGAAAATAAGGATATAGATATAGTAGTCTATGGGGAAGGGGAGGAAACTCTAAAGGAACTGGTAGATAGCGAACTCCAGGAATTAGAGAATATCGCAGGCACTGCCTATAGAAGGCAGGACAAGGTTATTACAAATCCACCAAGATCCCCAATTCAGAACCTGGACGACGTTCCTTTCCCCTCACGCGATTTAGTTCCGTATAAGAATTACTCTATAATGTATAATAACACACGTGGCATCCCCTCTTCTTTAAGAGTGCTAAATCAGATTCTCACAAGCATCCCCTTTATTGATGACCCCTACTTGAGGCATGCAAGTGACATTCGGTCCAGAATCCATCCGTCTAGTATTAGATTGCCGTATGGAACTATTATTACAAGCAGAGGTTGCCCATTTCAATGCTATTTCTGCGCCGTTCAGTCCGTTTGGGGTCAGAAGTACCGTATGCGCTCTGCTGAAAATGTGCTGGATGAGATCGAATTATTATGCGAAAAATACAAAATAAGACATCTTGATATTCATGATGACAACTTCACCCTTTCTAAAAAAAGGACTATAGAGATATGTAAAGGCATAATTGAACGCAATTTCGATCTAACACTTCGCGCTTCAAGCGGCGTATATTTACCTAGTCTTGATAAAGAAGTTTTATTTTTGATGAAAAAAGCAGGTTTTTATGAGCTTTGGTTTGGTGTTGAATCCGGTAATCAAGAAATATTAAATAAGGTAATTAAAAAATCCCTTAAATTGAGTCAAGTTTTGAACATCGTTAAAATTTGCAGGAAAATCGGAATAAGGAGTGGGGGGTACTTAATGGTTGGTGTACCAGGCGAAACAATACAAACAATGACCGACACAATACAATTTGCGAAGATGAGCGGGCTTGATATGGTGAGATTGTATGTTTGCCAACCTTACCCCGGCTCCTGTCTGTATAAAGATTGCATAGAAAAAGGTCTGTTAACAGAGGATTTTATCCCCGAGAATGTAAAACTATTTAGTGATAGGTCCTTCATTAAGACAGAAGATTTTTCACCAACAGACGTAACAAGAATTGTTAATGAAGGCAGAAAGATTTTATTAAAAGATGGAAAACTAGAACAAATCATTCTTTAAGAAGAGAATTAGTACATGGCTAAGGAAATGAGGGTTTAGTATAGAAAAATATTATTGAGGTTGTTCAAAATGAAAAAAGCGTTAATTACAGGCGTTACAGGTCAAGATGGCGTCTATTTGGCTAAGTTTCTTTTAGACAAGGGATATGAAGTATATGGGACGTATCGCCGTCTAAGTACACCTAACTTCTGGCGTTTAGAATACCTTGGAATCTTTGATAAAGTAAACCTTATTCCAGCCGATTTAAGCGATACGAGTTCAATTGTTGAAGCTTTAAAGATTTCAGGACCTGATGAAGTTTATCACTTGGCAGCTCAGAGCTTTGTCGAAGCGAGCTTTGAAACTCCCATTGCTACAGGAGATGTTACCGGCTTATCGACAACAAGAATCCTAGAAGCTATTCGGCATAACTGTCAAGACAGTAAATTTTACTTCGCAGCCACAAGTGAGATGTTTGGTAAAACTGGGTTTCTAAATGGTGAAAAGCCTCTCAACGAAAGCGACATTTTTTATCCAATGAACCCTTATGCTGCTGCTAAGCTTTACGCCAGCTGGATTACGCGAATATACAAAGAAGGTTACGGAATTTTCGCGGTCAACGGTATTCTTTTTAATCACGAATCACCGTTGCGGGGCTTAGAATTTGTTACCCGAAAGGTCGCCAATGAGGTTGCAAAGATGAGCCTAGGCTTAAGTAAAGAGCTCAGACTCGGCAACTTAGATGCAAAGCGAGATTGGGGTTACGCTCCGGAATATGTTGAGGCTATGTGGCTTATGCTTCAAAACAAAAGGGCAGATGATTACGTAATTGCAACTGGTGAAGCCCATAGTGTAAAAGAACTACTGGAAAAAGCTTTCGACGTAGTCAAACTTGATTGGCAAGACTACGTGAAGTTTGATAAACGTTTCCTAAGACCTCTAGATGTTCCGTGTCTTACGGGAGACTACACTAAGGCGGAAAAGGAGCTCGGTTGGAGACCAAGAACAAAATTTAACAAACTCATTGAAATCTTGGTCAGAGAAGAAATTAGTCGGTGGGAGAGGTGGCTTAACGGAGAAAGATTCCCGTGGGATGCACCAAACTATCCAAGCGAGGCTAAAATCCTTACAAGAGCCCTAAGGATGTGACTTCATGAAGTACAGGATACCGGTAGCGGAACCAGAGATAGGTGAAGAAGAGTTACAAAACATTATTGAGGCAGTTAAGAGTGGCTGGGTGAGCTCAAAAGGCCCTTTCATAGAGGAATTTGAGAGAAAGTTTTCCAGCTACATAGGAGTGAAACACGGCGTATCCACCTCAAACGGCACTACCGCGTTACACCTTGCACTTACGGCGTTAGAAATAGAACCTAGAGACGAAGTGTTAGTTCCTACACTGACATTTGCAGCAGTAGCTAACGTGGTCTTATACACGAGAGCTAAAACAGTCTTCGTTGATTCACATCCAGATTACTGGTGCATTGATTCGACTAAAATCGAGGAAAAAATAACCAAAAGGACAAAAGCAATAATACCTGTTCACCTTTACGGTCATCCCTGTGAGATGGACCCTATAATGAAGCTTGCTAAAGACTATAACATTTATGTGATAGAGGATTGTGCAGAAGCCCACGGAGCTGAATATAAAGACAGAAAAGTCGGTTCTTTTGGAGATGTAGCTTGCTTCTCCTTTTACGGCAACAAGATAATTACTACAGGAGAAGGAGGCATGTGCTTGACGAATGATGAAGATCTAGCTCAAAAAATGAGGGTGCTCAGAGATCACGGGATGAAACCTGAAAAAAGGTATTGGCATGAGGTGATTGGGTTCAATTATAGAATGACGAACCTACAAGCGGCTTTGGGCGTCGCCCAACTCAGAAAAATAGATAAGTTCATTGAAAGGAAAAGGGAGGTCGCAAAACTCTACAATTTGCTTTTAAAAGACGTTAAGGGGGTTACTCTACATCCTGAAATTTCTTGGGCTAAGAATGTTTACTGGCTTTACTCCATACTTATCGATAATAACAGTTACGGAATTAATAGAGATGAGCTAATAGACAAATTGGCAGAGAACGGCATCGAAACGAGACCCTTCTTTTATCCGATGCACGTTATGTCTCCATATAAGAAGTATGCATCCAATTGCCGGTTCCCAGTAGCAGAAAAGATTTCTTCAAGCGGAATTAATCTACCAAGCAGCGTCAAGCTGATAGAAGAAGAGATATACGAAGTAACTCACCTCATAAGCGATTTCCACCGACAATAACAACGCCTAGAAAACCACAGGCAAACTCTTCAGCGTTCTCAAATAAGTTTCTGGAGTTCTTATGTCTATTCGTCTTTCGTCATCCTTTAATTTCAAAGCATAAACCCTGCGTCGCCAATCTAAAAAAAGACTAGTCGCATCCGTCAACTGAACCTCTCCACTCTCATCCGGCTTAACCTTCTCGATCGAAGGAAAATTTCCTTACTTCATTTAATGACTGTTTAGAACTGGCAGAAAAAATATCAAAGTTATTGTGTGACGAAAAATTAAGAAGGAAGTTTTCTCGAGCCGTAAGGGAGCAAGTTACCAGAGCTTATCAATGGGATGGAATTATCGGCAAGTATTTAGAAATTTATGAAAGTTACCTAAAATAGACAAGAGCTTCAAAATTGTGATATCATATGATCTTCAAAAAGCGTGGGAACAAACAAAATCTTCAATGGAAAGTTTTGAAATATGTGGAAGAGGAAAGTGATCCTTGGAATATGCTTAAGGTTGGGAGAAAAAAGCGTACATGTCAATTGATTTTTGAGGTTTTGAAAAAGAGCAAAACAGTTCTCGATCTTGGTGGTGGCTTTGGTTTCTACAGCGAATATCTTAGGACTTTAGGCAAATACGTGATATGCTATGATCTATCTAAGCGTATGGTAATGCAAGGAAGACGAATACACCCGAAACTATCTTTTGTTCAGGGCGATGGTTGCCATTTGCCATTCAGGTCAAAGTCATTTGATGGGGTTTTATGTATGGGAACGATGATGTATATAAATAATAAAAGTTCTCTCTTATCTGAAATCTGCCGCATTTTGACTAGTGATGGCAGATTGTGCTTAATCGAACGTAACAGGTACTCACCATTTCACCTTTTCCTAAGCTTTATGGGAGTGAGAGGACCTGTAAATGAATATGCCGATCTTCTTTCGCTGTTCCTGACAATTAACAAGTTAAAGGGATTACTTCGACAAAATGATCTTAAGATACTCGGTGCTACCGGGGATTACTTTATCTTTCCTGTTGGTATGAAGCAGCCAATAATTGAAAGAATTTCAGTGGAAATTGCTCGACGACTGCCTGTTTTTTCTTATTTTCTTGTTGTAAGCGCAAGAAGGGCTTAAAAAAGTGTAAGAAACCACGGCTAAGGTCGTGATGAAATGAACGTATTACCAATTCGGCCTTTTTATCATTTATCTAAATTTCAATGTCCTACATATATTATAGAGCAACCGGGCTTGGAATACGTTGCTTCTGTTATCAGAGACGACCATGAAGTTAGTATATTCGATTGTGTTGGTGAATACTGGAATAAATATAAGCCTGTCGCTGAGAGCTCTGACCTACTTCACTTTGGTGCAAGTGCAAAAGATATACGAAAGGGTCAAGATATTTGGTCCAGATCTCGTTGGGATCTCTTCAATCTTCTTCACTCAGGGCCATGCGCCTGTTTGGTTGCAAGTATAGTTAAGGAAGTGGACAGGAATATAATCACGGTAATTGGTGGAGGTCATCCAAGCGCTTATCCTGAAAACGTTCTGAAGGAAAATAAGGATATCGATATTGTGGTCTACGGTGAAGGAGAAAAGACCTTTAAGAACTAGTAGATAATCTACCGTATACATATCCTACCTCCATATAAACGTGGCCTAACACTCCCAATTGCCGAAGAGTTGTCGACTATGGGTTTGAATCTCCCAAGCGGACCTCGGCTCTCACAAAATCAGGTTGAGGAGGTGGTAGAATCACTAAGGGACGCCTTAAAAAGCTAAATGCATGAAAACATTGCTAAAGCATAGCGCGCTATCTCACATTTTTCATTAATATCATTTTCAGCATTTTCAAATAGGCTTCAGTCGTTCCTATGTCTATTCGTCTTTCATTATGTTTCAACTTCAAAGCATACATTTTATGTTGCCAATTTATTAACAACCTAATAGCATCTGTTAGCTGCATTTCCCTATTTTCATCCATTTGGACTTTCTTAATAGCCTCATATATTATGGGCTTAAAAACATATAGAGCAATTATAGCCAGATTAGACGGAGGCTGTTTAGGTTTTTCAATAGCCTCTTCAACCTTAAATATATCCGGCTCTATCTTATTTCCGACAATGACCCCGTATTCTCTGGGATCCTCAACCTCTTCGACGAAAAATACAGCATCTGCGCCATAATCCTCAAAAACTTTCATGATTCTTTTAAAGTGGTCATTATTATGAGAAAGGATCAGGTTGTCTCCAGCATGTAATAAAAAGGGTTCATTCCTGGTAAAACTCATAGCTCTACAGACAGCGTCTCCAAAGCCGAGGGGCTTTGGTTGGTTTAGAAAGACAATAGATGAGCGATTTATTTTCTCATAAAACTCCTCTAGCTCCTCAGCAAGATCATCCTTATTTTTGTCTCTAAGGTATTCTATAAAACTGTCGTCAGGTGAGAAGTGATCTTCGATAGCTCTTTTACCTCTGCCCACTATGAAAGCAAACTCCCTAAACCCTACATCATAAAGTTGCTCGAAAACCGCTTGCAACATCGGTTTTAAACATAATCTGCCATTTTTCTTCATAGCAACTATGGGGAGCATTTCCTTAGGTAGCTCCTTTGTTATCGGCAATAACCTCGTTCCAAGCCCGGCAGCTGGAATCACAACCTTCCGAATCATCCCGATTCCACTCAATTCATCATCTTTATTATGAAAACAATTTATAACTAATGGTAAGATTAGATTCAGAAAACGCTTGAGGGAAGGACGGAATATGACGCCATACTCCATCTCAATTGTCGGAACAGGATACGTTGGCTTGTGTACAGCCGTTGGATTCGCAACTAAAGGCTACAAGGTTATCGCCTCAACTCATGATCCAGAAAAAGCAGCCTCGATAAATAAGGGCATCCCACCGATCTACGAACCTGGCCTTGAAGGGTCATTACAAAAAGTTATCAAAGATGGCTATCTAAGATGCGTGCTTGATCGCGGGGAAGCCATCCTGAGCACGAACATCACCTTCATTGCCGTTGGGACACCAAGCAAGCTGGGTGGAGGCATCGACCTACGATACATAAAGGGCTCAGCTCACGAAATCGGAGAAGCCCTAAAGAAAAAGGAAACCTATCATTTAGTCGTGGTTAAGAGCACCGTTGTGCCCGGAACAACCGAAAGCACGGTCAAACCAGTCATTGAAAACCATTCAGGTAAGCGCTGCGGCACGGACTTCGGATTGTGCATGAATCCCGAGTTCCTACGAGAAGGTTCCGCCCTGCATGACACCATACACCCAGACCGCATCATCATAGGCGAACACGACAAGAAATCCGGCGGTGTTTTAGAGGCTTTATACCAAGACTTTTACAGCGAAGAAATGCCTCCCCTCATCAGAACAAACGTCCCAACCGCCGAACTCATCAAATATGCCAACAACGCCTTCCTCGCCACAAAAATCAGCTTCATCAACCAAATCGCCAACATCTGCCAAAGGATCCCGGGCGCAGACGTAACCGTAGTAGCCAACGGCATAGGACTAGACAAGCGAATCGGACCCCTATTCCTAAACGCAGGATTGGGGTATGGTGGAAGCTGTTTGCCAAAGGACGTTAAAGCTCTTATTGCCTTTTCCAAAGGCTTAGGCTACGACCCCATGCTCCTCAATGCTGTTGAAGAGGTGAACAAAGCCCAGCCCCACAAAGCTACTGAACTATGCAAAAGGCTCCTCGGCAATCTCCAGGGCAAGCGCATAGCCATCCTTGGCTTGGCCTTCAAGCCCAACACCGACGACATGCGCGAAGCTGTCTCCATAAAAGTCATCAACCAACTCCTTAAAGAGGGGGCCAACATCGTTGCTTATGACCCCGCGGCAACTCCCAACGCCAAGAAAATCTTTGGCAACCGCATAGAACACGCCTCCTCGGCCATTCAATGCATGAAAGGCGCGGACTGTTGCATACTCATCACAGAATGGAAAGAATTTAAAAAGCTCAAACCAGAAGACTTCATCCAACACGTGCACCAACCGATACTAATCGACGGAAGAAGAATCTACTGCCCAGAAAAATTCAACCAAAAACTAAGATTCGTAGCCATAGGACTCGCCAAATAGAAACAGGCGAAAATCTGGCGTCTAACATCAGCAAGTCACGAAGAAATCATCTACAGACCCCTAATAAAACACCCCAAACCCAAACCAAACACAACCCAAAACAAAGACGACCACAAAACCCACAAACTCAGAAAAATATTCACGCCGACGAATAAAACACGGGCTCTACAGAAACTTAGAAAACATGCCACTAGACACCCAAACTCAACGGCAAACAAGCCGTAAGAAAAGCAAACAAACATTCAATAACGATCACCTAAGTTTCATCGGTATTCTTTCATCACCTAGATTAAGATGCCCATCTCTCTTCCGTCTTGCGCTCCCCCAATTTTCCTAGACAACCTCAATAATATAAGTCGTCAGATACATGCCCACATGTTCAGTGTCCTTTGGAACTTCACCATCATCTCAACAGCTGTTCGCTTGATTCTCAAGATCTTGTGGAGGACAAATCATTTACTGATGGAGGTATGTGCCTATTCTTAGTCCGCAATAATCTGATGTTTTTCCATTGATCTTGTATTATTTCTAGGTTGCCCAACATGCTCGCATGAAGAGAGTAAACAATGTAGCAAAGATACGTGCATTTGTCGCATCTGCCATATTCTTTTCGAAGGTTCCCAAACCTTTCGCTGTTCCACTGGTCAGACAATTCGAGTATAGAAGCTACTGGTTGACGGAGATGGCAACCCGCTACTCTGCCAAGATGATCCACGATGAAAAAGCCTCGGAGGGCTTTACATTCCCATGTTCGTTGTCCATTAAAACAAAACTCTTTCAGGGCGTTCAATACTTTCGTTGTTATGAAAATTCCTTGTTGTTTCCTTTTTAACTCGATAAGTTCATCGCAGACTTCTGCCAAAGACGCCCTATCAGTAGGTTCAAACTCGTCGATTCTTTTTCCTATGCCGAACAATCGATTTTCCGTGGGGTAATCATAAGAATATAGACAATATAAAACGGGTACGCCTCGCTTGGTGAAATACTTTGTGAAGTCAACGATTTCATGCTGGTTAAGCCGTGAGATAGTGGGCGATATGACCACAGAAATCCCTTCATTCTGTAAAGTTTCAATGGCCCCCACAGCTTTTTCCCAAGCTCCAGGCACCCCTTTAATGTAATCAAGTTTCTTCTTGTCTAACGTGTCCAATGATATTGCAACGAAATCCACATTGCGCAAGGAATCAATTTTCTCGGCGGCCAAGCTTCCATTGTCATAGATGGTGGTTATGAAATACCTTGAAGCGTAGTCAAGGATTTCGCCGATATCATCTCGTAGTAAGGGATTTCCGCCCGAAAAAACAACTTCAAGAACGCCGAGCCTTCGAAAAACATCAAGCCCTCTCTTAACTTCTTCCGCAGATACTTCTTCAAGCTCTGGTTTCTCACGCCAGATGCCACAGCTTCTACAACGATAGTTGCAGCGGCGGGTGAGCAACCATTGTGCATGGTAAGGTCTGTTCGGCGTGAAAGAACGCTTCAACAAACCTAACACTTTTTGCGAGGACATCCTCATTGAATGTG
>Ga0315309_1000329_pt1 | contig 28544 bp, 30 predicted proteins | sample TDP4_MG_FD_203080 | JGI IMG/M metagenome (GOLD analysis project Ga0315309, IMG submission 203080) | Freshwater sediment microbial communities from Lake Towuti, South Sulawesi, Indonesia - TDP4 | ecosystem: Environmental > Aquatic > Freshwater > Lake > Sediment | place: Indonesia: South Sulawesi...
CGGGGTAAATCGCCAGGTCGGGCCAAGGGGGAGCAGCAGCCGCCCCGGAAGCGCCATCCGGTCATCAGGAAAGGCTCTCAAACCGGCGAAAAGGCCTCCACACCCGCGTAAAACTGCTTGTTAACGTCCAAGCCAATCCGTTACCAGCCGATCCACTTGTGACCGGCCATTTTCACTTGTCCAAAGTCCAAAAATTAAGGACTGGCCGAATTTGTCAAGGGGGGCAGTTCCAGCTTGGGGCTCTTGCGCTTGCGCTTCAGGATGCCCAGCCACTTGGCATTGGCAGCCAAGTAGGCTACCAAGTCTTGGGCTTCACCGCGTTGCACCGCCTGGGTGAAGAAGTACAGGCCACGGTAGACCATTTCCAACGAGAGAGCAGCAAAAGGCCGGTTGAGGGCTTCGGCGACAGCATCGGTCAGGTCCACCAGAACGCCATACAGCAACCAGGTGGCCCAAAGCTGTAGTTCGACCCCATTCTGAGAACCGGTCCAGAAGTAGGCCAGACCCAACAACCGTTTAACAATGGCATAAGCGTCTTCAATTCGCCAGCGCTGCCAATAAAGGGCGACCACGTACTGCCAGGGCAAGCGCTGCGGGTCCAGTTCATTGGTCAGGTAGCGGTACCACTGGCCCCGGTAAAGCACTTTCACCAGGCGGAGCAACTGGCGCTCGTCACCCTGTCCCACCCAGACCAGCATATCGTGCACTTGAGCCGTGCGCACCAGGTAGCGTTCCACCCGATAGGCCAGGTTGCGCTTGGCCCGTGTGATGAACTTGACACCGGCCAGGGTCAACTGGGCATATCTCTTGAAGTTGGTGTAGACCAGGTCAAAGATCAACAGGACGCCAGCCTGCACGAAGCTCAAAATCCGCGCCCAGAAGCGTTGGTCGTGAGCCTCAGCGTCAGGGTCATACCAGATGGTCCGCGGCAGACGCGAAGCCAGGTCTAACACGGCCATCATCTTGCCCGCCAGGGGCGCTATGGGCGTCCCGCGCAACAGGCCGACCTTGCGGAGCAGGACATCGAGCGTAGAGCCATCCACCGCTAGGATCTGCGTGTAATGGGCCAGCGCCCAGGCAATCTCGGGCGGCAAAGGACGTTGACGCTCCTGCCAGCGGCTATGTAAGACCGGCAAGACTGCCGTCAACACCCGCAGGAACAGTTCGGCGGGGAACACCCGCAGGCGCTCCGACAAGGCTTGCTGACTCACCTGAAGCACCGCCACCCACAGGAGACCCTCAGTGCGGAGCAAGCGCGCCATCTCGGTCGGTCCGGCTCCGATTTGCCGCCAAATCAGAGTGATGACCACGGCCATCATCACCGCCAGGGTGAGTTTGCGCAGACGCAAACCCAGTTCGTGGTAATACCCCTGCTGCGCTTCAGTGGCCGGGAGAATGATCTCTTGCAGACGCTGTTCCACTTGTGCAGCCAGGGGCGCAGTCAGAGGACGCTTGCTGCGGTCGCGCTGGATGGCCCGTGTGTGACGGACAGAACTTTTCTTTTGCTTTTCGTTGGTTTGTCTCTTGTTTGCCATAGACCAATCATACCACCAAAACGGCCTATGGCACAACTTGACAATTTCCAGGTTCGCTTAACTTGTGACCAATGGCGTTAGGGCAAACCGATGGTGGGCGCTATCTGGCCGTGTTCTACATTCTGAAGAAGAACCGGAGCGTTTTGCCCATCAGCGCACGTGATATGGATGACAAGGAGCGAAGACGATATGAGCGCAAGGGATAGAGACCCCATTCCGGAGCATTTCAGCAGTGCAGAAGAGGCGGGCGAATTCTGGGACACGCACTCGGCAGCCGATTACTGGGACGAGATGGAGATGGTTGAAATGGAATTCGACATCCAGAAATGGGTCTTTATGGTTCCTGTGGATGGGCAAATCTATCATCGGATCAAGCAGCAGGCTGAAAAAGAGCACCGCTCCGTGGAACAGGTGATCCAGGCATTGTTGGAACGTGAACTGGCGTAGATGCATCGCTGGCAGAACCCGGCGGTGACTAGGTTGTTCTACGTCTGCGTCCTGACGAATCAAGCTCCCGCGCCTTGATGAGGTGGCGGGAATTTGCTTTTTGACTGAAAGGGGTTTTCGACTTATAATGCTTACATGACAGGGATGGTGTTGCGGGAAGATCTCCTTTTGTTCAACAGTAGATCGGGAATTAGGAGAACCAGCCATGTTAACGAAAACGGTTGACGTGAGTGAAGCACAGACGAACTTGAAGGAGTTATTGTCTCTGGTGCTCGAAGGGACAGAGGTCGTCCTCACAGAAGACAGCACCCCGATTGCCCGCTTCGTGCCGATTGCCTTGCCAACCACATCACGTGTGGCAGGACTACACCCTGGGGCAATCTGGACTAGCGACGATTTTGATGAACCGCTGCCAGAGGAATTCTGGGCAGAGGACGCATGAAACTGCTGTTGGATACGCACACTTTCACTTGGTGGGACAGTGAGCCAGCCAGGCTCTCACCACGAGCCTTAGCGCTGTGCCAAGGAGGTACACTGTGGACATTGCTGCACAAGACGTTGCTCTGCTGGACATTATCGAAAGCCAGCGTTTGCACCAGCTTGAGGAAATGTATTCTCTTCGCAACGCGGTGGCTGTACGGCGTTTCTTAGTAGTCGTTCAAAAATAAGTCCGCGTTTTTGCCCACGTTTTCCCAGCGAAAAGTGCGGAGTTATTTTTGAACAAGTCCTTACATACTTACCCACAACTCGTTGAGGTTCTTCTTGAGGCTCGCCTCTACCTGCAAAAGTACTTTGGGCCTGCTCCGCAAGTGACGCTGGAAGTCGTCAGCGATCCCGAAGTAGAAGGCGTGGAGGAACTATTCGCCTACATCCTCACCTCTCTTCCTGTTGATGAGGCCCTGGCTCGACTGGACCGACTCGACGAGGAATGGTTTCTGGACCAACTCGACCGGGTTGGCGGGCGGTTCAACTTTAACCTGGAGTTTGTATGAGCTTCGACTGGACTGATTTTCTGATTTATATCATCGCTTGATCGAACCCGTCGGAAGATTGGTCTTGATCTGGACCGGCTGTACGACTATCGGACAAGTGCAGACTATGACGATGTTCTGGCCGGTAGACCGATTCCTCTGGCTCAGTCATCGGTTGCAGTGGCGCGAAATGTGCTCAACGCTCTAAACTCCTTGGAGTAGTTTCCGTAGGGCAGGTTTCTATACCTGCCGCCGACTTATGGCGAGACCCCCAACTCCTCTAGCGCCTTCTCCGCCCGTTGCCGGTAAAAGCCCTCCGTGTCCAGGTCAATGGCCCGCTGGTATTCCCGCTGCGCGGCCTCCACGTCGCCGCGAGCGGCGTAGAGAGCCCCCAGGTGATAGTGGGCGCGGGCCAGGTCAGGGTCCAGAGCCAACGCTCGTTGCAGGTGGGTCCTGGCTTCCCTCCAGCGCCCTGTCAGGTGATAGGCCCACCCCAGCACATCGTGGGCGGCAGCACTCTCCGCATCGAGTTCCACGGCCCTTAATGCCGCTGGCACGCCTTCCTCTTCAACCTTGTAGATGTGATCCACGTAGAACTGGGCCAGGATGAGCTGGAACCGGGCGTCTTCGGGCTCGCGTTGCACTGCGGCCCGGAACCACCCTTCGGCGGCAACGTAGTCGGGTTCCTCCAGGTAGGCCTGAGCCAGATCCACACAGAGGGCGGCGTTGGTGGGGTCGAGGTTGACCGCCCTCCAGAACTGCATTCGCGCCGCTTTCCACATGCCCAGGGAACGGTAGGTCACCCCCAGAAAGTAGTGGGCCAGGACGCTATCGGGCTCCAGGGTGACGGCCTTCTCCAGGTTGTCCCAGCCAGCCTCGTACTGGCCCAACTGCCCCTGGACATGGCCCAGGTAGGCATAGGCTTCAGCGTAGTCCGGATTGAGTTGGATGGCCGCCTCGAACTGCCGTCTGGCCAGGCTGAGCTCTCTGCGCTCAAGATAGGCCACTCCCAGCAGAGCCGCCGCGCGCGCCTCGTTTTCCTCTCTCTCCACTTTCTCCAAAGCGGCCAGCATGTCCTCAGCGTCAGGGGCCACGTTATTTTCGGGATCATCGGCCGCTTTCGTCAGGTGTTCTTTTGCCTTTTGGGGGTCACGGTCAGCCAGGAGCAGGCCCATCTGATAGTGAGCCGCCGGGCTGTGCTCGTCCTGGGCGAGTAGGGCCTCGAACTCTTGTTGCGCAGCCTGGAAATCGCCCCGCTCCAGATAGATCCGTCCCAGGCGATAGCGTACTGCCGCGTGGCTGGGGTTCAGGGCCAGTGCCTGACGCCAGCATTTGATGGCTCGCTCCTCGTCTCCCAGGCCAGCGTAGACCGATCCCAGTCCCATCAAGGCTTCTTCTTTTGCCCCCAACTCATAAGCCTGCCTGAGGGCCTCTCCAGCCAGTTCGTATCTTCGTTGGGCCAGATACACCTGGCCGATGCGCAGGAGGGGCACGGCACTGCGTGGCCTCAGGGCGGCCGCTTGCCGGTAGGCCTCGATGGCTGCGCTGTACTCTTTTCTGGATTGATAGGCGTCTCCCTGGCGTATCAGATCAACAACGGGCTGAGGCTCGCTCTTGAGTCCCAGCAGCAAGATCAGAATGGCCAGAAGAGCCACCTTTGCCAGAGGCTTTCTCTTCACCATCTACCTCGACTACCAGGTCAAAGAAGAGCCTCGTCCCTGGCTGCCTGAAGGCGAAGCTCTTTCGTCTAGCTACGTTGCTTTGGCTCAGGCTGGTAGAAGAAGCTCTTTACTCCATAGTTGCCGGTGAGCTTGCTACCGGAGGCTCCTCTGTGAACCTCAGCAAGGTCTCTTCGATCTCCCGGATGAGGAAGGGAAAGTTTGGCTGATCGAATGTCAGACCTGGCGCGGGGATACGGTTATGCTTAATGTCAGGAGAAACATGCTTGTGATGAGGATGGGTGCTGGCCAGCATGGGGTCGTCGGGATGAGGCTGGGGATCATACCAGTAAAGCTTCTCGCCACCTCGATAAACAGTGTACGAGTAGTATGTGAGGGTTGCTGCAGCAAAGTTGATCACCTCGTAGACTCTGAGAGCAATGTCACTCTCGAAGTCCACCTTGCCTTCCAGTTCACCGACAGCGACCCCCATCGGTTTGAGGATCAGAGTGGATCGCTTCACTGAGTGGAACCGGTCAGGAATGGTGTAGACAAAGCGGCTATAGCTGACAAGGGACGAGAGCATTCTCAACTCACGGGCAATACAAGCTTATCAGTATGAGCAGACGCCCGAAGCGCTGCGAGACGCTTCTCAGCCAGTTTCTCGTACGCAGTCTCGCGCTCCAGCTTGATCTTGTAGAAAGCCGCCCAACGGCCGTATTCGTCAATCTGCTCAACCTCTTCGTCCGGCAGTTTACCATTCGTGTACAGTTCGTAGAAGTCTCTGGATAGGAGACCATACTTGCTTTCGTAGAATTCCAGTTCCCGGTTCAAAGCATGGATATCTTGAATTAACTCTTCTAAAGTCATAATCATCACTCCCTTCAACAAACGTTGGCATCAAAGATGGGCTCGTCGGCAACGAAATCGGCCAGGTTCTGGATCATGATCACCTCTGGCTGTAGAGTTCGTCCAATTCCTCGTACGACAGGCGCTTCTTGACGATTCCTCGCACTTTCTGCGACAGAGACCGGGGTTTGATGAGGATGCCATAGCTCTTCACAACAGCCTCCATCGGCTCTTCGAACCAGGTCTCTGGCAGCACATCCTGGCTCGGAGAAAGTCTGCCATCCTCGATTTTCAACGGGATAACCTTTTGCATCTTTTTACCGCCCCTTTCCTGGCGGTATTATAGCATGGAGCCCAGGAAAAAGCAACGCAAGTACCAGCCTTGTGATGCGCTCCGGACTCGTGAAAGAGAGTGTGTATGCAATTTCAGAACGTAGATTGGTCGGTGACCCATTGCGCTACCCCGATGGTCAAACAGTTGTCATAAAAACCAAAATCTGTTATACTTTAGGGGGAGGATTTATATGAAAATCGAGACCCATACCGACCTCAGCGGCTTTGACGCTTTGAGCGGGGAATGGAATGATCTGCTGAAACAGAGCGCCTTTGATACCCTTTTCCTCACCTGGGAGTGGCAGAGGACCTGGTGGGAGCACCTTGGTGAAGGAGACCTCTTCCTGATCACCCTGCGCGACGACCAGGGCCATCTGATCGGCATCGCTCCGCTCTATCGCACCGTCTCGGCAAGTGGTGAGAGGAAGCTGAGCATCGTTGGCTGCGTTGATGTCTCCGACTACCTGGACATCATCGTCGCCCAGGGGCGTGAGAGGGAAGTCTACGGCGCTTTGCTGGACTACCTGGACAGCGCTGAAATGGCTGGCTGGGACGCGGCGGAGCTCTGCAATGTCCCTGAGATCTCGCCTGCCCATCAAGCACTGGCAGAGACGGCTGTAGAGCGCGGGTACGAGTTCCGCACTATGGTCGAGGACGTCTGCCCCGTCATTGACCTGCCAGCCACGTGGGATGAGTATCTGGCTTCACTGGATAAGAAGCAACGTCATGAGATGCGGCGTAAGATGCGCCGTATTGGGGGAGAGGCCAAGGTCCATTGGTACATCGTTGACCAGGGTCGGGACCTGGCGGAGGAAATCGAGGCCTTCATCGAGCTGCATCAAAAGAGCAGTGCCGACAAGGATGATTTCATGGACGAGCAAATGAAGGGCTTCTTCCGCGCCGTGGCCCATGTCCTGCAACCTCCCGGCTGGTTGCAATTGGCCTTCATCGAGGTAGACGGCCAGAAAGCGGCCTCTATGCTCAATTTCGACTACGAGGATACCATCATGGTCTACAACTCGGGCTACGACCCTCAGCGTCATGCTCATTTGAGTCCGGGCATTGTGCTTCTGGCCTACTGCATTCAGCACGCCATCGAGTTGGGCCGGGCCAGGTTCGACTTCCTGCGGGGCGACGAGCCTTACAAATACCGCTTTGGAGGCAAAGATACAAAGGTATACCGGTTGGTCATCGTCCGTGAGGGGGATCGCCGATGACACAGCGGATCGCTATGCTCAGTGTTCACACCTGCCCTCTGGCCATGCTGGGGGGCAAAGAAACAGGCGGCATGAACGTCTACGTGCGCGACCTGAGCCGCGAATTGGGGCGACGGGGCTTTCAAGTTGACGTCTTCACTCGCTCCCAAAACCCGGCCGTTCCCCGGGTGGGCAGCCTGGGGCAGAATGCTCGTGTCATCCACGTCCCGGCTGGTCCCGAGGCTCCCTACGATAAGAATCTCGTCTACGACCATCTGCCCGAGTTCGTGGCCGGTGTCAAACGCTTCGCTGAAGAGCAAGGTATCGTTTATGACCTGATTCACAGCCACTACTGGCTCTCGGGCTGGGTAGCCCGTGAACTACGCCAGAGTTGGGGCACAGCTATCGTCCACATGTTTCACACCCTGGGTCAGTTGAAGGACAGCGTGGCCCAACGCCCGGAAGAGCGAGAAACCTCACGGCGCATTGAGGTCGAAACCCAGATCATGGCTTTCGCCGACCGGCTGGTGGCGGCCACCCCCCTGGAAAAAGCCCAGATGGTCTGGCTCTACGGTGCCGACCCGTGTAAGATCGAAGTGATCCCCTGTGGCGTGGATTTGAGCCTCTTTCGCCCCCTCTCCCAGGAGGAAAGCCGACGGCAGTTGGGTGTGTGCGAGCGGCGGTATATGATCCTTTTCGTGGGCCGCATCGAGCCCCTCAAAGGCATTGACACCCTGCTCAGAGCGATGGCCATCGTAGCCAAGGATTTCCCCCGTTGGAAAGATGAGATTTGCGTTTGTATTGTGGGCGGCGACGCCAGTGAGAAGCCAGAGGCCATCAACGCCGAAATGGAACGTCTGCGGGCCTTACGAGAGGAACTGGGCATCAGCGACCTGGTCACCTTCCTGGGTGCCCAGGCTCAAGATACCTTGCCCTGCTACTATTCGGCGGCCGATGTGCTGGTCGTGCCTTCTCATTACGAATCCTTCGGTATGGTGGCTCTGGAAGCCATGGCTTGTGGGACACCTGTCATCGCCTCTAAAGTGGGAGGGCTCTCTTTCACCGTCCAGGATGGCATCACTGGCTTCCACGTGCCAGAGCGCGATCCAGAAGCCCTGGCGGGTAAGATCAGCCTGCTCCTCAAGGATCACGACTTGCGCTCCAGGCTGGGTGCTCAGGCCGTTCAGTGGGTTCGGTGCTACAGTTGGTCGAAGGTGGCTGATCGGATTGTGTCCCTCTATCGCCGAGTGGTTTCCGACAGGGTAGCACAAATCTACCCCTGTTGCGGTACAGGTGCTGCGGCTGCGGTGGAGAGGGCTCAACGCGGCGATTTTGACTGAGATCCACAAATGTGCTAACATGAGAGCTGGTGCATCGTAATGACTAAGCAGCAAATCACCATTCTCATTGGACTAGGTGTAGTCGTTTTCCTCGTCTTTTGCGGTCTCGCCAGCCTTGTAGTCAGCGATCAAATGACGTTGGAGCGGGAAGCAGAGACAGCAACGCTGGCTGCGGTTTTGGCTACCTGGACGGCAACACCTACAAACACACCAACCGTCACACCGACCGTGACAGCAACGCCTACAAACACACCAACCGTCACACCGACCGGGACAGCGACACCTATCCCTACACCGAGTCCTACAAATACGCGAGTTGTCACTGACACGCCAGCCCCGACTCCCACCCCCACCTTCTCATTGTCGGACATGGTTTACATCTCCCCCGGCCCGTTCGCCATGGGCTCCAACGAGGCCGAAGTAGACCGCGCCCTGGCTTTGTGCAACGAGGATGTAAGCGACCTGGACTGCGAACGATACTTCTACGAAGACGAGACCCCTCAGGGCACGATTTACCTGCACGGCTTTTATATTGACAAGCACGAGGTGACCAACGCTGAGTATTGTCGCTTCCTCAACGAGATGGGCAACCAGGAAGAGGGGGGAGCGAAATGGTTGGACATCAACGCCGCCAGCGACACCTGGTACTACGAGGGCTGCAAAATCGTCGAGAGCGACGGCCAATACCGGCCCAGGGAGGGCTACGAAAACCATCCAGTGACTCATGTCAGTTGGTACGGGGCCAAAGCCTATTGTGAATGGGCGGGGAAGCGGCTGCCCACCGAGGCCGAGTGGGAGAAGGCAGCACGGGGCACCGATGGCCGCATCTACCCCTGGGGAAGCACATTTCCCCAGGATGGGACCAGGGTGGGCAACTTTGCCGACGAGAACCATCGGAACGTACAGTTCATAGAGTTGATCAGAGGATACGATGACGGCTATCGCTACACCGCCCCGGTGGGCACCTACCCGGCCGGAGCGAGTCCTTACGACGTCCTGGACATGGCTGGCAACGTCTCGGAGTGGTGCGATGACTGGTATGTGGCCTATCAGGGAAGCACCTTTGGCAACGCCGATTTCGGAACGACATACCGAATTCGCCGCGGGGGCTCTTACATCTGGGGCCGCCCTAGCGTCCGCACCAGTGCTCGAGACAGAGAGCGCCCGGAAGCCGCCAACGGGGACAGCGGTTTCCGCTGTGCAATATCCCTTGAAGACTGAGGTAAGGAGGTCGTGGCTGCGAGTGAATAGAAGGGATTTTCTTAAAGCTTCCGGGGCCCTCTTTCTTGGGCAGGCCCTTCGACCCTTCGACGGAGCTCAGGACAGGCTGCGCTCAGGACAGGCCCTGAGACTGTGGGAGGGATTCCTGGGGGCTAGGGGCGTGGCAGAAGCGGCCAGGGAGCAAGAAACCTTGCTGGCGGCTATTGAAAGCCTGGCCAATCCGGTAGCCGCCTTGCACCTGCCGCTGGGTACCTCGGTTTTGTTTTCCAGCGCGAGACGCATCCTGGACGATGATTCACTGGAGGTTCAGAGGAACTTCTGGGACTATACCCGAGAAGACACATTCTCTGATCCGCACTATGGTCATTTTGACAAGAGCGGCGATTTTCACCAATATAAGGTCAAGCCTGGATTCGACGGCACCCCCGAATATGTGATGGCCGAGTTATTGGGGCCAGGGGTGGTCCCTTTCATGTGGTTTACCCATACACCTCCCTTTATGATGGCCCCGGAGCATGAAAAGGCACTGGAGGATACGGGGGTGCCTCCAAAAGAATGGGGCAACATCCAGGCGATGGGCAACATAAGGATTTACGTGGACCATGAGCCTAGGCCCGTTCTGGACATGCCTATGATCACTTTCCTGAAACGGGTGCCTTTTTCGTGGCGGTATCGGGATAACGGCGCAAACGGAACCTATTACCCCTTCTTCTTCAAGAGATTTATAAGGATTGCCAGCACGGGTTGCCCCAGATTCTTCGTGGTAAAGGGCGTGTATCTGCATCCCTCTGTGCCCGTGCCCAGTTTCAGGGGGCTCCCCCAGCAGGGTTCTCCCGAACAAGCCATGGTTGACGGCGTGGCCTCTGCTTTGGGCAAGCCTCTCGAGATTCCCAGAATCTACGGCGCTCAGGAATTCAGCCAGGCTTATGAAATCGGCGCAGATCAACCGGCTGTGATCAATCTGGAAACGCCGGGGATCATCTCAGGGCTTCACTTTGCCATCCCTCACGACCTGACGTTGGACAAGCGGAACAATCTGGACCTTTCGATAACGTATGAGAATGGTGACACCTTCACCTTGCCCCTGGCCGCTTTTTGGGGCCCGTTGGATCGTCCACCTGAAGACATCTATTACCAAACTGCTCTGCTGGGGATAACGACGGTGGGTGGAGAGGACGTCTACTATACCAATTTCGCCATACCTTTCCAAAGGATCCAAATCCGCATCCAGGGCAGAGACGCGGCCGCAGGGCGGATTGGGGCCAGGATTTCCTATTTCCTGACCAATTCGCCAAGCGTTCCTCCGCTCAGATTCAAGGTATATTACAGTGGCCCTGTGAGAAAAGAGGCCGGATCCGATGATTTCATGCTGCTGCCGCCGGGAGGGAGGAGAAAGTACATGGGGAGTATTCTCAGTGCCCGGGACTGGATACCGACTCCGGGCGCCTGGAACTGCCAGTACGCCGAGGGTAACGTCAAGATGATCGGCCCTCCCAAAATGCCCTTCACCGGCTGGGAGGATTTCTTCAGCGGAGGCTATTTCCCCCAGGCCTTCATGACTCCGCCCCGACCTCTGGCAGGCGGCACAATCTACTGGTCGGCTTACTGGAACCATCTGACAGTGGTGGGGCTCTTTCACGGATACAACCAACCCCTGGTTGAAGCCGTAAACGTCGAGCATGGGATGACCGCCAACAACGAAGCGACCCTTACCTGTTCCGGCACCTCTTTCTATTATACTCTTTGAGCATTCAGCCACCCTTGCGAAGGTTTTTGCAACCTTCGCAAGGGTTCCCGAGGAGTTCACATGACCCGTCAGAATCTGTTCATCGGCATTGACCTGGGTGCGACCAAGATCAGCACTGCCCTGGTGGACGCTGCGGGGAAGATCATTGCCCGGGATTACCGCGAGACCCGAGCTGCCGAGGGGCAGGAAGCCGTCATTGAACGCATGGTGGACGCGGCCCACCGGGTGATGGGCGAAGCGGGCATCGCCCCTTCGCAGGTCGCGGCCGTCGGCGTCTGCTCACCAGGCCCCATTGACGTTCGGACCGGGGCGGTGACCGCCCCACCCAATCTGCCCGGCTGGAAAAATGTCCCCCTCAAGCAACTCGTCGAGGAGGCGTTGGGCATCACCACTTTCCTGGAGAACGACGCCAACGCGGCCGCCATGGGCGAGCATCGCTTCGGAGCCGGGCGAGGGGTGCAGAACATGATCTACGTCACGGCCAGCACCGGCATTGGTGGGGGGCTCATCCTCAACAGTCAACTCTACATCGGGACCACTGGCGCAGCGGGTGAGATCGGCCACATGACCGTGTTGCCCTGGGGTCCATACTGTGGCTGCGGCAACCGGGGCTGCCTGGAAGCCCTGGCCTCAGGCACGGCCATCGCCCGCGATGGTCAGGAGCTAGTGCGGCGGGGCGTGCCCACCCTCATCGCTGAGCTGGCCGAAGGCAACCCCGAGCGGGTCACAGCCAAGCTGGTAGCCGAGGCGGCCGATAAAGGAGACATCGAAGCTCAGGAGATCCTGGCGGAGGCCATGACCTACCTGGGTGTGGGCATGGCCAACCTGGTCAATCTCTTCAACCCCGAGCTCATCGTCATCGGCGGGGGACTGACCAACATGGGTGAGGGGCTCTTCGGACCGGTGCGACGGGCCATTGAGCGGAGGGCTTTTCCTGCGCCGGCCAGGGCCGTTAAAGTGGTCCCGGCCGAACTGGGCGACGACGTGGGCGTGCTGGGTGCGGTCGCAGTGGCCATGGCTCAGTTGACATCAATTCTACCGCAGACCTGACGAGGCAGTACGAGGAAAGCTAAAATAAACGAGTAAGGAGGAGAGTTCAATGAAACAGAAACGCTTTCGGAAATGGGCCGGGCTTGTCAGCCTGATCTGCCTGGTCCTGTTCACTCTGGTGCCCGTGGCCCTGGCCTTTGAGGGCCGCGGGGGCGACACGGTCGTCATCGGTGCCGGTGAGGTGATTGAGGACGATTTATATGTGGGTGCCGGTAAGTTCACCCTGGACGGCACGGTCAAGGGAGACCTGGTAGCGTTTGGCAGCACCATTGAGATCAACGGCACCGTCGAAGGCGACCTGACAGCCGCCGGCCAGGCCGTCGTGATAAAGGGCACGGTGAAGGACGACGCCCGCATCGCCGGGCAGGCGCTGACACTGGGTGAGGGAGCCCGGGTGGGCGATGATGTGGTGGCCGCTGGCTTCAGCATCGAGGGCAAGAAGGGCAGCTCTGTGGGCGGCGACTTGATCTACGCCGGCTACCAGGCCCTCCTGGCCGGCAATGTGGCCCAGGACCTGAATGTGGCGGCAGGTGGTTTGCAGTTGAGCGGCAACATCGGCGGGGACGTGAAAGCTGAGGTGGGTGAGGCTGAGGGGGGAGGACCGCCTCCTACGTTCTTCACGATGATGATGCCCGGTGCTCCAGCCATGCCATCGGTTCCCATGGGCTTGACCGTGGACAAAGAAGCCCGTATCGGCGGGAAACTCGACTATACCAGCGCCCGCGAGTGGAACATCCCGGCTGGTGTCGTGGCCGGTGTGGTCACCCACCATAAGCCGGAAATCGAGGCCGAAGAAGAAGTTGTGGTTTCTCCACTCAGCCAGTTCTTGGGCCATCTGCAACGCCTGGTCGCCTTGCTCCTGGTCGGCCTGTTGGTAGTGTGGGTGGTACCCGGCTGGACGAGGCGGGTTGCCGATGCGCTACAGGCCAGGCCACTGCCCAGCCTGGGTTGGGGTGTGGTCACCATTGCTGCTGTCTTCCTGGCCTTTTTGGTCATCCTGGTGGCGATGATCTTGCTGGCGGTGGTCCTGGGCCTTGTCAAGTTGAGCAATCTGGTGGGGACAGTGATCGTGCTGGGTCTGCTGGCTATCTTTGCCCTGGCTGTCCTGTTTGGTCTCACCATCGCCTACTTGACCAAGATCATCGTCAGCTTCCTGGGCGGCCGGTTGATCCTGGGCCTCCTGAAGCGCGACTGGGCGGAGGGGCGCATCTGGCCGCTGGTGGTGGGGGTTGTGCTTTTCGTCATCCTCACTGCCATCCCCATACTGGGCGGGCTGATCAACCTGGTCGTCGTGCTGCTGGGCCTGGGCGCGCTGTGGCTGCTGGGACGCGATGTCTACCGGCAGAGGCGCGCGGTTCCTGTCGAAAGCCAGACCTGACAGGTTTTCTAAACCTGTCAGGTCTTGTCCCTCGTACTGCCTCGTGAGACCTGTGATAGATTTGCTTGTCATGCTGAGCGCAGCGAAGCATCCCGTTCCTGGTTTAGGGACGAGATTCTTCGTCGCTTCGCTCCTCAGAATGACACATTGGGAAGAGAGTGAAGCATGGCCCGTGAGATGGAAGTCATTCTGACCCACGAAAATACAGACTTTGACGCTTTGGCTTCGCTGTTAGGCGCGGCCAAACTATATCCCCAGGCCAAGCCGGTGGTCCCCCGACGCCCCAACCGCAACTTGCGCGACTTCCTGACCCTCTACTGGGATGAGCTGCCTTTCCTCCAGCACGACGAGTTGCCACGAGGGCCTATCCGGCGGGTCATTCTGGTGGACACCCAGGTCCTCCCCCACCTTAAGAGCATGGGCCGCAAAACCGAGGTATACATCATTGACCATCACTCCCTCTCCCGTGAACTGGAGCAGGGGATGACCTATAGCGGTGGCGAGACGGGAGCCACGACGACCATGCTGGTGGAACAGATTTGTGAGGCCAATATATCCCTCTCACCCATTGAGGCCACTTTGCTGCTTCTGGGTATCTACGAAGATACCGGCTCCCTGTCCTACCCGACCACCACCCCGCGAGACCTGCACTGCGCGGCCTGGCTCCTGGAGCAGAGGGCCAGTCTGGATGTGGTCAACGATTTCCTGCACCATCCTCTCACCGAAAAGCAGCGTGAGCTCTATAACCAACTGCTGGAGAACAGCCAGTCTTTCGATTTTGCAGGCCACTCGGTGGTTATCGCTACGGCTACCGTCTCAGATTACGTCGAGGAAATTTCCACCCTGGCCCACCGTCTGAGGGACATCTTTGACCCCGCTGCCCTCTTCCTCCTGGTCGAAATGGATGACCATATCCAGTTCGTAGCCCGTAGCTCCTCTGAGGCCATTGACGCGGCGCAAATCGCCGCTCATCTGGACGGTGGGGGACACGGCCGGGCGGCTGCAGCCTTGATCCGTGGCCGGACCCTGGCCGATACCCTCCAACAGCTTCTCGATCTCTTAGAAGAGCACGTCCAACCAACGGTCACTGTGGGCCAGATCATGTCATACGGGGTGCACACTTTGTCGCCCGAGACCACCGTGGCCGAAGCAGAAGAGATGATGCGTCGCTATGGCCACGAGGGTTTCCCCGTGGTGGAGAATGGTCAGGTGGTGGGCACTCTCACCCGGCGGGAAATTGACAAGGCCCTTCACCATCGGCTGGGAGGGGCGGCTATCCGTCTCTACATGCACAAGGGCGACGTCAGTGTCTCTCCAGAAGATTCAGTGGCCCGCTTGCAGCAGGTGATGATGGAGCACGGCCTGGGCCAGGTGCCCGTGGTGAAGGACGGCGAGGTCATCGGCATCGTCACCCGTACCGATCTGATCAAGTTGTGGAGCACTCCGCCCCGCGAACACCCTCGCGCAACTGAGATAGCCCAACTGATCGAGCAAGCCCTACCTGCCCCGCTGCTGAAAGTGATCCAGCAGGCCAGCCAGACAGCCAGCCGAATGGGGTACTCTCTCTACTTCGTAGGTGGCTTTGTGCGCGACCTCCTTTTGGGCACGCCGACTCTGGATATTGACCTGGTGGTCGAGGGAGATGCCATCAAGCTGGCCAGGCGCCTGTCGCGTCAGATTGGGGGGCGGGTGCGCAGCCACGCCCGCTTTGGCACGGCCAAACTGATCTTTGACGAAACCCAGAGGGACCTCTCGGTCCCTTCTATTGACTTTGTTGCTGCCAGGAGTGAATTCTACGAGCATCCCACAGCCTTGCCGCAGGTCGAACGTAGCTCCATCAAGCTGGACCTGCACCGGCGCGACTTTACCATCAACACCCTGGCCATCCGGCTCGACCCGGAGCATTATGGCGAACTCCTGGACTTTTACGGTGGAGAGCAAGACCTCAAAGACGGGTTGATCCGGGTGCTACACAGTCTGAGCTTTGTCGAGGATCCCACCCGCATGCTCAGGGCAGCGCGCCTGGAACAGCGTCTGGGTTTCAAGATCGAAGAGCGCACGGAAGAGTTGATAGGGAACGCCCTGGGGCTGCTCGACCGCGTCAGCGGTGAAAGGATCCGCCATGAACTGTACCTGATCCTTGAGGAATCAGAACCCGAAAAGGGGCTAGGCCGGTTGGAGGAACTGGGGGTGTTGGCCCAAATACATCCCGCCCTGCGATGCAACGACTGGCTCAGTAGAAAATACCAGCATCTCCGAAAGGCCTTGGATGCCGGGGATTGGGGACCCGATGGCGGAGAGCGAGCGTCCCCCATCCATTACCTGGCCCTCCTGACCTATCGGCTGCTCTCTGAGGAGTTGGAGACGCTGATCGAGCGACTCAAGATCATCCGAGACGATGCGGCTCGCCTGCGCGAGGCAAGTGAATTGCGCCCCATCATTCCCAGGCTGGCCAAAAGGGACCTGCCACCCAGCGCCATCTACCGCCTGTTGGCCCCTTACTCCGGTCAGAGCATCTTCCTGATGTGGGTGGCTTCCGATTCTGCTCTGATACGACAGCGCCTGGAACTCTATCATCGTCGCCTGCAATACGTCAAACCCGAGATTGACGGAGCCTGGCTGCAAGAGAGGGGCGTGGAGCCGGGGCCCATCTACAGGCAGATCCTGGGCGCTCTGCGCGACGCCAGACTGGACGGGCAGGTGAGCAGCCTGAGTGAAGAGGAAGCACTGGTCGAAAAGTTGTTGGCCGAAACCGCCGAAGGGACTGGGGAAGGGTAAGGTCAGCGATCAGCAATCAGCGTTTGTACATGAGAGTTGGCCAGTGGGCCAAAAGCAGAGCCGTCCTGTGATCAGATACTAGTGGAAACTGGGCTTCACCGTCGGACTAGGGCAAAGGCCTCATGAGCGAACGATCCATGCCGGTGACCCTTCGACAGGCTCAGGGCAGGCTCTAGTGACTTTTCAAGAGGAGGTCCGCCTGGCCAAGAAGCGCTTTGAGCTGCCCCAGACAGCGCGCGTGATGAGTTGCTATGAGGCGGGACGGGATAGCTTTTGGCTGCACCGCTATCTGCTTGAGTAGCTGACTGTTATTTCCAAATCCGTTTCCAGTAGATCACCGGCGTGCTGGCCTGGTAGGTGTAGCCATAAATAAAGCAATAAGCCAGGATGGCTAAAAGTGCCCAGGCCAGATGAGCGGTCAAAGGTCCGGATCGAGCCATTGTCCAACCTATCCAGCCTACAGAGAGTAAGGCTCCCAGTACCAACTCCTTAACGATACCCGTGCGGCCTGGAATCCAGTAGTGGAAAATAGCCAATACGAAAGAGCTTAACACCCCAAAAGCGAGGAAGAGCGCCAGGTATTCCCTGAGTACGAAGAGGAAAGGGATGACGCAGATAGGAACGAGGAGGGCGCTGAGGGTCCCTGCCCGCAGCCTGTGGGGAAGGTCGTAATAACGATCCAGATTGCGCATGGCTGGCGTGGTGACAAAGTCGTTTTCGATGAACTCGGGCAGGTCTCTGGCCTGGATGGGGCCTTTGATGACTTCCCAGTTGGTCAACTCTTGCAAGCGGCGAGCGATCTTCCCTCCCAACCGGGGGATGACGATGCGTTGATGGTTGAGAGTTGCCTCCAGGTCGTAGGCGCACATCAGGGCCACAGCCTTCTCCGCATTGAACACGCCCGCGTCCGTGGCGCACCACACGTTCCAACCTTCGCTGGCTTCTACCAGAAGCCAGCAATCCCGACCTTGCAGGGCCTTGACCACAGCTTTAAACGTCATGTAGAAACTCGAAGTGAGGAAGAGAGGTGAAGCCGGGTTGGGCTGGCCCAGGCGATACAGCCCCGACTTGACGGCTAAGGGCAGGACGAAAAGCCAACAAAGGAAATCATATAGAGCTCCTTTGAAGCCGCGATGGATGACTGGCTCCATAATCTCCCTTTGTGGCCTGGTGACCTCCCCTCGCCTCTCAGCCACGACGAGCCACAAAGCCCCGCCCTGGAAGCGTTGTTCCTCGGTCACGGTCATACCCACGGCTTCCAACATTCCCCTCAGATCATGCAGGCAGGTGGGGCGCTCCTCGATGGCAATGAAGGTCAGAAGGGCCACCGCAGCCCGTTGCAGCCCAGAGCTAAGACGCAGCAAAAAGTTGATAGGGCGGGCTTCATCGGCCATGATCATCTTGCCTCCTACTTTCAGGCGCGCGGCCATATCAGCGACCACCATCTCCGCCTCGTCTGGCGACATCTCACTCAAAGCAAAGGTAGCGGTGATGGCGTCAAAGGGTTCATCACCCAGTAGGGCAGGTTTCCCTACCTGCCACTGAGCGTACCCTCGTCTGAAGTTGACCTCTACCCCAGCCGCGCGAGCTTTCTCCTCAGCCAGGCGCAGCATGGCGGGCGAGAGGTCGAGACCTGTGACCCGGGCTCCCTTCTGAGCGGCCTTGACGGCCAGGGTGCCTGTGCCGCAGCCCACATCCAGTACCCGATCGCCTGTATCAATGTAGCCCAACACGGCTTCCCGCACCCGTTTGTCCTGTCCCCAGGTGATGAGGTTCATCCAGCGGTCGTAGTACCTGGTTGCCGACTCGATCCGGTCGGCGATGATCATGGAAACCAGCGACATCTCGGTCTCCTTTTCCCTCTCCCAGAAGCTGCCGGCTGTATCTTCTCAAGAACTTGTAAGGGCAGGCCTTGCGCCCTTCGGGCTGAGCCTCGGGACGAAGCCTGCCCAACAGGGCGACCGCAAGGGTTCGCCCCTACATGTTGAGAAGATACGCCGACATGGCTAAGGGAGCGAGAAAGGGCGCTAGGTGCTCTAGCGCCCTTTGTGTCTTGGCCCCTTGCGGCACTGTTGCGCCACAGGTGGAGATCAAGGCCCCGTCGGTGCCGGGATGTAGGGCGGTTGCTCGATGACAATGGTGGTACTGAGTTCTGGTCCGAAATACTCACCAGTGGGACTCTTGAGGCGAAAGACAGCGGTGTACGTGCCGGGTGCGAAGGGAGCGACCATGGTCACGCCGATGTTGGTGGTTTTGTCCGGAACAGTCCCAGGAAGGGCCTGGTAATCCGGGGCCCGCATTTGGTCGCCAGAATAAAAGACCAGGAGGTAACCCTCTCCCCAGGTACAAGTGCCGGTGTTTTTCACCTTCCACACCTTGTCAATGCGGCCGCCGGGTTCGATGACCGTGCCGTCGGCGATGGAGACGTGTTTCACCAGTTCGGCGTCCGGGGTGCAGGCCGTGGTGGTCTCTCTCAACAGGAGCCACCCCGCAACGACAGCGCCGATGCCCAATAGCAGAAAGGCCATCAGGCCAACCATGACGAGGCCTGACCAGCTTGTCTGCGGGCTGGGACGGGCGACGGGGGGAGCAGCACCGGGGAAGGCGGCGCCCCGCTCAGCCACCTCTCTGTGTATCCCTGTGCTAGATATGACCATCGTCTTGTCCAAAGAGCCCATGATACTGAAAGACAGCACCACGTCGCTACCCAGGCCGATAGCATCCCCCTCGCGGAGGGCGTGGGGTTCGGTAATGCGCACAGCGTTAAGGAAAGTCCCATTAGCGCTGCCCAGGTCACGGAGGACGAATGTGCCTTCCTCCCAGGACAGTGCAGCGTGACGACGGGAAATTTGCGGGTCGTTTATGACCACATCGTTGTCATCCCGCCGGCCGAGAGCAATGGTATCCTGGGTGAAAATGAATTGCTGGCCTGGTTTGGGCCCCTTACGCATGGTCAAAGTAATGGAAGGGGGTGGGGGTGTGGAGGGAAGCTCCCTGGCTTCCACTTCGATAGTGTCTCTCATACTTTTTCTTACCTCCTGGCTAGGATCGCTGGCGGGGCACCTGTACTGCTTGTACTGCAATCGTGATGCGATGATGGTAGTTCGCGGTCACTTGTCCTCCTGGCCACCAGCTTCCGGGGATTTATGCATTGCTCAGATTATACCAGTTTTTTCCAGCCTTTTCAAGATGAGCCCAAGTTCTCTTCAAGGTCATTCAGTTTTCAGGTGCGACGCACTTGCCAAGTGCGTCGCACCTTTGGCACCGACAGAAAGGCGGGCCAGCGGCCCGCTTTTGCAGAGTTGTGACCCGGCATCTTTGGCTTGTTCCTCATGACTGCCTGTACCGCCTGTGCCGCAATAGTGGCGCAACAGTGGTAAGAGGGCCTGTTTATCTCACCGTGGCCAGGTCAAGTATCCACTGAGGCACCCACACATAGCCCAAGGCCGGGAAGGCCACCCGGACCACGGTACAGCCGACGAACATGGCCACACTGAAGGCGATCAATGCCCAGTCGGCCTTTTTGTATTTGAGTTTTTGCAGCCAGGTGCGCTTGCCGATGCCAAAGCAGCGCAGGTCCATGGCGTCAATGATGTCCTCACCGCTGACGATGGCGTTGATGGTCACTGGCACGATGAGGGGAGCTAGCTTGCGGATCTGGGCGATAATGCCGCCCTCTAGCTTCTCTACCTCGTAGCCCCGTGCTCGCTGGGAGTCCAGGGTGATGCTGAAGTCGCGGCCCAGGGTGGGCACGAAACGGAAGGCCAGGTCCATGGCGTAAGCGAATTTATCCGGCAGGCCCAGGCCTCGGAAGGTCACCCCGTACAAGCTGGGGTCTATGGTGTAAGGGACGGCGACGGCCAGAGTGGTGATGGCGAACATGCGAACCATCTGACTGATGGCAAAGACCGTCTTCTCCACAGTGATGTCCAGCCCGATCTGCCATCCGACGATGGGGAGGGAGAGAGGACCCAGGCGAGTGATCAGATGCTCTTCGAAGTAGGCGTAACTCACCCCGCCTCTCCCGGTCAGAAACGTCAGGATGGTCATTAAGACGATAAGGATGCTGATCAATATCCAGGCCCGGCGTGTCTCACGCCAGGTAAGCCTGGCCAGGAAGTACTGGGCCAATGCCAGGGCCAGGAATCCCAGGACGATACGTAGATCCCAGAATTGGATGACAGAGAACAGCATGGCCAGCATGAAGATGATGCGGGCCCGCGGATCGAGACGTTGGATGATGGTATCGCGCTCGCGGTACTTCCAGGTGATCAGCATCTCAATTCCTCTACCGCCCTGTCCGTGCCTGAACGGCCTGATAGGCGACCAACAGGATGGGCGTCAAGATCATGGCATTAAGGATGTTGGAGCCAGCCGCTGGGGTGAACTCGCCGACCATAGCCACGAAGAAGGTATAGCCGTTGACCCAGATGTCGGCGATGGAGGCGAAGCCGATGCCAATGATGATGCCCAGCGTGCCCCAGATGTTGACCGCAGCCAGATCTACGCCCGCGCTCTCTAACACGAAACGCCCTACGATCACCACCACGCCGCCGATGAGAAACACCCACACCCAGCCGCCAAAGTTGGTCTCCTCGCCGGTCCAGGGATGGGCGACCACCGGGTTGATCAAAATGATGGCCATGGCGATGACCACTAACACGGCAACAGCGATGGTCAGAGCATTGAGACTGCGCTTCTTATCGGCGAAGAGCAGAATCAGGCCGGGCACCAGGCCCATGAAGCCGTTGCCGATATCCCAGACCGGGAAGACCCCCCAGCCGGTGAGAAAGTCGCCCAGAATGTTGCCCACGGCCCCGGTGAAGAAGCCCACCACAGGCCCGAAGACAAAGCCGAAGAAGATGGGCAGGCAGACCGTGGGGCGCAGGGATACCAGGCTCACCGAGGGCAGGGCCGCCGCGTTGGCCCACCAGGTCAGCACGCCGTAGAGGGCAGCGCCGATGGCCATATACACCACCTGGCGGGTGCCCACCACCCAGGCTTCGCTGGCGGCGGTGGCGAAATAGATGATGTAGATGATCACCGCCGCGATCAGAGTCCACAGCAGCCAGGCTAGTCCCTGAAGCTTTGTCCCCTCCGGGCCGGTGAGCAAGCTCGCGATCCACATCAGGACGACGAAAACAACCAGAACCACCAGCCAGGTCAGTGCCTTTTTCGCAGTGTCAGACATTTTCCTCTACCTCCTTAATTTTTATTTTGGGCCCCGCGTCCCTCCCCCGGCGCGGAGCGCGACAACCTATCATTTATTGGATTAGCGCGATTGCTTTCTGGGGCAACATCACCTCAGTTCATCTGGTGCAGCCGCCGCGCCCAGCGCTTGAAGTACCTACCTAGTTTCTGTCTGGAAAGTAGGGCAGGTTTCCATACCTGCCTACAGCGCGGTGGCTATGGAAAGCCGCCCTACGGAGTTTCCAGACAAGAACTACCTAGGTATTCCAAGATCATCACGAACGCCCGTCGCTCTGCCCACACCCCACGATGCACGCGGCATGGTCGGCAGGCACGTGTTAGCGGACATACATAACGTGATGTTGGGCTACGTCGCCAACAACATGAACTATCCATCTTGTTGACGGGTGCGACGTTCCTCCAGCCATCTTGTCAACGATTGTTGACTCTCTCCTGAGCGGCGTCCAGCGAGCAGACCCGCAACACTCAGGTCTTCATCCAAATCTGGCCAGTGGACAATCGAGCCATCACCGATGATTTCAAAATTGTTGCGCTCCTCTGGTGTGCCATACCACAAGCGGGGATACCACACCAGAGGCGCAATGATGGTGCGGCCATCAACCAAGTCAACGATGAGCGAGTCTTCACTAACGGTGACAAGTTGAGCCCGTGCTTCCTCAATTTCAACGACCAAAGAATTCATACCAACGCTCCAGCAGATAGTTGTGATTTTCATTAACCAGTGTAGCAATGCGGTTGAGTTCAGTCCGACTGAACCCGCCTGCCTTTTGCAACACAACAGGATTCAGCCAGAATTTAGCAACCATTTTCTCGCGCCTAACATGAACATGTGGCGGCTCAGGGTAGTCGAGGGAAACGAAGAAAAATCTATAAGGCCCAATCCTGAGAACTGTTGGCATGTGGCAATGTCCTCTGTAGGCATTTTTTAAATCTGGTGCGCTCTTGCCCAGCAATAAGAGCATCGGGCTTGACGGGGTGCTCATAGTCCTCCTTATCTAACTCCGCTGAAGCTTTGACGTACAATTCATCCCAAAGCTTTTCTTGCTCTTCATCTGAGAGGGCAAGATATTCACCCACAGTCAACCTGCCGATGAAGGGGTCTTCGTCGGAGGGCGGAACACCCCCTCTGGCTTCCAGTATCTCCTGTCGTAACTGTTCCAGGAACTCCTTGGAAGGCCGCAGCGGTGGCTCAGGTGGCTTCAGCGGCTCCACCTCGCGCAGCTCTGGCACCAGGTAGACCAGGTACCTCTTCTCTTCAGTGCTCATCTCGCGGATGATGTGAGCCATACGTTCTACCGAAATACTATATCTGATCTCCTCAGTCATCGTCAACCCTCTCATACAACATGAGCCAACAATTCAGCTCTCATAAAGCGCCCCGTCTGAGGCAGCCGTTCCAGGTTGGCGGCCAGCAGCGAAGTGGGTACGACCCGACAGCGTTCCAGCAGTTCGCGCTGAGCCAGCACCTCTGGAGGCGGCCCATCGGCGGCGATGCGGCCTTCGTGCATCAGAATCACCCGGTTGGCGTAGCACACCGCCAGGTCGAGGTCGTGGGTGATGAACAGGATGACCTCGAAATTTGGCAACTGCAGGATGGCGTCCACGAAAGCCATATAGTTCTTGTAATCCTGGCCAGCGGTGGGCTCGTCCATGACCAGGATCTTGGAGCGCATGGCCAGAATGGCGGCAATGCTGACCCGCTTCTGCTGGCCGAAGCTGAGAGCCAGCGGCGAATATTCTGCCAACTCGCTGAGATTGAGGATGTCCATTGCCTGGGCCACCCCCTCCTCAAGCAGAGCCTGATCGTAGCCCAGGTTCTTCGGCCCAAAGGCCAGTTCCTCGCGCACCGTAGGCGCAAAAAGCATGTGACTGGGGCTCTGGAAAACGTAACCAAGGGTCCTGGCAATTTCAGCCACACTCAACTGGCGGGTGTCCATCCCCTCCACGCACACCCGCCCCTGCTTCGGTTTAAGCAGGCCAATGGCGTGCTTCACCAGAGTGGTTTTGCCAGCCCCGTTAGGGCCCAGTAGAGCGATGACGTCGCCCTGGTGAATCTCCAGATTGATGTCCTGGAGCACCAACGGCCCATCCTCGTAAGCAAAGCTCATGTCCTCGAATTGCACCAGGGGGGCAGCAGTTTCCTTTGATTTCTTCAAAAGCGGCGGGACGTAAGGGGGCGGCGGGTCGTGACGGGCCTTGTCAATGATCATTGGCGCTGGTAGCTTGACTTCGTGGTAGTCAACGGCTTTCTCCAGGCCCGCTCTGGGCCCGAAATAGCGCACCTCTCCATCCACCATGAACAGCGCCTTATCGGGTGCTATCTTGAGCACATCTTCGACGCGGTGCTCGATGATGACGACCGTCTTACCCTCATCGGCCAGGCGGCGGACGAGGCGCAGGGTCTCTTGAGCGCTGGCGGGATCCAGGCTGGCCAGGGGTTCGTCGAGGAGGAGGATGGAGGGGCGCATAGCCAAGGTGCCCGCCACAGCTACCTTCTGCTTCTCACCCCCTGACAGATAGAAGGTCTCCCGAGGCTTGAGGTGGGTGATGCCCAGATAAGCCAGGGTTTCATCAACGCGGGCCGCGATCTCCTCGCGGGGCAGGGCCAGGTTCTCCAGACCGAAGGCCACCTCGTTGACCACACGGCTGCCCAGAATCTGGCGCTCAGGGTCCTGCAAGACTGTGCCCACGATTTGGGAGATGGCCGCTAACGGCTTGTCGTCGGTTATGTCCTCACCATTCAGGATCACCCGGCCATTTAATTCGCCCTTGTAGCTGCGGGGGATGAGTCCGTTGATGCAGCGGATGAGGGTGGTCTTGCCACAGCCGCTGGCCCCGGCCACGAGTAGGATTTCTCCGGCCTCCAGTTGAAAGGAAACGTTGCGCAGCGCATAGTCAGGCCGGATACGGTAACGGAAGGATAGATTTTCAACCACCAGAGGCGGAATAGCTTCTTCGTTCAAGAGCGACCCTCTCCGTAACTCCACAGCACGCCGCGTCTACTAGAGATAACACCGTAGCCAGGCAACGGTTACATGACTGCCTATAATAATTATAACCTGAAAACCGAAATTTTTCAATAGGAATCGGCGCTTTGTGAGACGCATCAAAAGGCAAAGGGAGTTGGGAATCACCAACTCCCTTCACTGCTATTGGGTCGTCGAGGGCTCGCATAGTTGCCCCCGTTATGGAAGAGCTCTGAAGCTATGGCTTGCGGGCTACGACTTTGATGCTGGCCACTTTGCCTTTCAGCTTATCCAGGTACTGAACCGGCTCCGGCGGCTCACCCAACTCAGCCCATTGCTCCATCTCGGCAAAGTTGCGCGCGGTGACCTCAACTTCGGTGAAGCCGGCCTGCCTCATCTTGTTCAGATAGGCCATCTCATCCAACGCCCCGGCCACGCAGCCGGCCCAGGCTTCCACGTTGCTGCGCACGACCTCCGGCAGCGGCCCATAAGTTACGATGTCGGAAACCGCCAATCGGCCACCTGGCCTGAGGACACGGTAGGCTTCGGAGAAGACCTTGTCTTTGTCGGGCGACAGGTTGATGACGCAGTTGGAGATGATGACGTCCACCGACTCGTCGGGGAGAGGCATGTCCTCCATTTCACCGTAGCGGAACTCGACGTTGGTGGCGCCTACCTTTTTGGCATTCTGGCGGGCCAGCTTGACCATCTCGGGCGTCATATCCAGGCCGATGACACGGCCCTGGGGTCCGACCTGGCGCGCCGCCATGAAGCAATCTATGCCCCCGCCGCTGCCCAGGTCCAGTACCACCTCGCCCGGCTTGAGCCCAGCGATGGCCGTAGGATTCCCACAGCCCATGGCCATGTCCGCCACACTCTCCGGGAGATCGGCCAGTTCCTGGGCCGAGTAGAGCCGCATGGCGTTGGTGAGCTGTGCCACATCAGTCTGGCTGGGGCCACAGCAACTGGCCTGCCGGGGTGGGCAGCAACTTGCCGGTTCCCCTTTCTCCAAGAACTGGGCGGCTATCTCGCCGTACCGCTCCCGCACCTTCTCTTTGACTTTAGATTCGTCTGGCATCTTTTTCCCTCCTTTCTTTTTCTTATCTACAAAATTAAATATTTAAATACTTCTATCTTTCGCTTCGAAAAAAGAGCCCAAAGTCTGGTAACCTCTCCGGCCAGCACTTAGGGTTCTTTCTCAACGATATAGGGCATTTCGGGGATGAATTTGGCCATCAGCATGCCGCAACATTCCTGTATGTTATCTTGGTTGAGGGAATAGTATACCTGCTTGCCTTCCTTACGGCTTTTCACCACGTCGGCGCCTTTCAGTATGTTCAAGTGGTGAGAGATGGTAGGCTGAGACAGGTTGAAGGCATCCGCAATATCGCCCACGCACATCTCTTGCTCTCGGAGCATCTCCAGTATCTTCTGCCTGGTGCCGTCGCACAAAGCTTTGCAGAAGTCAACGCATTTATCAGCCATTTTCATTCACAGCACATACATAGATGAATTTCAATATGTCTATATATTACCACACTCTTGGGGATTTGTCAAGTCCCAAACCTTAAAATTTTCACTGAACTCGTCGTGGTCCCAGGTCACGTATGCTGACATCGTCGAAGAGGGTGGCTCCGCCCTGGGCAGGCTGCGGATGGTGAGCCTTGAGGAAAATGGTCATAGAAAGGCCAGTGGCGGTGACTGTTTCCTCAGTGTGCACCCAGGCATCTTCGGCCACTTCGTCCCAGGGGAACCATTGTACGCTCATATCCCAACTCCCCCGACTGCCAAGATGCTGGAGACAAGGGGCCGTTTTCTCACAACGCTGGTTCCTCTTGGGATGCTTCTTGGGGCCCCTGTTCCTCCACCGGCACGATGCGGCGGATCTTCCCCGGGCCGTCCACCCGGTCAATGAAGAGAGCGCCGTTGATGTGATCTATCTCATGTTGAAAAGCCCGTGCCAGAAGCCCCTCTGCTTTAATGCGTGTCTTCTTCCCTTTGCTGTCGAGCCCCTTGACGGTCACCACGGCAGCCCGCCGCACGTCGCCCACGAAGCCCGGCACCGAAAGACAGCCCTCTTCGCTTTCTTCCTCTTCGCCAGCGGTCCTGACGATCTCAGGGTTGCACAAAATGTACAACTTGCCGCTGTGGGGGTCCTCTTCATTCTCTGGTAACTGGATGACGATGACCTGCTGTGACACGCCGATCTGCGGTGCGGCCAACCCCAACCCACGGGCGGCATGCATGGTTTCTACCATATCGTCTATCAGGTTTTGCAAGGCCTGGCCGAACCGTTTGACTTTCTTCGACTTTTGCCGTAGGATGGGGTTATCAGCCTGGACGATGGGACGAACGGCCATTGAATCTTCCTGGTTGCTCTGGAATTGTGGTTCAGCGGCCTGTACCGCCTGTACCGCAATAGTGGTGCAACAGTGGTGAGCGTATTATAGCCTTCCTAGCCTCTGTTGTCAAGAATCGAGACAAGATTTCTGCGCATTTTATGCTACTGGCTGCCTCCCAACTTTTGGTAAAGCTGCAATTGCCAGATGACGGCCAGCACGGCGGCTACCACTCCTACACCGATGCCACAGCCCACAGCCCCCACGTCTCATTTGTTGAGAGAGCCATTTTTGTCCCCCTCGCATCTTACTATCCGAACCGCCCAGTGATATAGTCCTCTGTTTTCTGCTGGGTAGGGTTGGTGAAGAGCTTCTCGGTGGGACCGTATTCCACCAGTTCTCCCAGCCAAAAGAAGCCTGTCCAATCCGAAGCGCGGGCCGCCTGCTGCATATTGTGGGTGACGATGACGATGGTGTAGTTCTGCTCCAGTTCCCTCATCAACTCCTCGATTTTGAGGGTGGCTATCGGGTCCAGGGCTGAGCAAGGCTCATCCATGAGGATGACCTCCGGCCCCACAGCCAGGACGCGAGCGATGCACAAGCGCTGCTGTTGCCCGCCGTTCAGTTCCAGAGCCGAGCGGTTCAGGTTGTCTTTCACCTCATCCCAGAGGGCCGCTCCCCGCAGGCTCCTCTCCACCAATTCATCCAGATGGTGCTGGCGATCCAACCCTAAGACACGGGGGCCAAAGGCCACGTTGTCGTAGACCGATTGGGGAAAAGGGTTGGGCCGTTGGAAGACCATCCCCACCCGCTGGCGCAGGTTCACCACGTCCACCTGAGGGTCGTAGATGTCCTGCCCATCCAAGAGCACCTGGCCTTCCACCCGGGTGCCGGGGATGGTTTCGTTCATGCGGTTGAGGGTGCGCAGGAAAGTGGACTTGCCGCAGCCGGAAGGGCCAATGAGAGCGGTGATCTGCCGCTCCTTGATGCTTATGCTGACGTCACTCAAAGCCCGAAAGTCACCGTAATAGAAATTCAGGTTTTGGATGGACATTTTGTCCGAGTACACGTTGATTCTCCAGGGCTGGGACGGGGAGGGGACGTTCCTCTCAGGTGTTCTGTATTACATCACTGTTTTATTGTAGCAAAAGACGATGTGAAAGTCAAAGGTGTTGACGAATATGGCCGCAAATGATATAATCGGTCTGGAGGACAAACGAAAGATGCGAACCAAGAGCGTTCCTTCTAGTCCGCTGTTGTACTCGGTAGCCCTGGCCTTACTCCTGGGCATCCTGGCCAGCAACGCCTGCGCTCCCGCCGGTCCTGCCTCTGGGGCTGCGCCTGAGATAGGGGCTGTGCAGACCATCCAGAACAAAGGCTCTGACACCATTGTGAACTTGGCTCTGGCCTGGGCTGAGGCCTACACCGCTCAGCACCCGGAGGTGCGCATCGCCGTGACCGGCGGCGGCTCTGGGACAGGCATCGCCGCCCTGATCAATGGCACCGTTGACATCGCCAATGCCTC
>Ga0315309_1000330_pt1 | contig 28522 bp, 27 predicted proteins | sample TDP4_MG_FD_203080 | JGI IMG/M metagenome (GOLD analysis project Ga0315309, IMG submission 203080) | Freshwater sediment microbial communities from Lake Towuti, South Sulawesi, Indonesia - TDP4 | ecosystem: Environmental > Aquatic > Freshwater > Lake > Sediment | place: Indonesia: South Sulawesi...
AGGATCAAACTCAAAAAACTTGAGGAGCTGCGCAGACGAGCAGCCGAGCGACAGAAGTTGGAGGAAGACAAGAAGAAAGTGGGGGAAGCTAAGAAGAAGATTCTCGTGGCCGCATTGGAACTCGACGCCGCTCAATATCTTGAAGAATTGAGAGGAAAGGATGCTGCTACTGCCGCTGAAATTGAGGATATAGTCCTAAGGGCGGTCCTAAATCGTCAACTAAAGTACAAGCTCGAGGCAGTCGACGTAGAAGCATTGGAGAGAAGGATCAAAGGTATAGAGCCAAAAATCGTAATCAAACGTAGAGGCAGAGCCGAAATAGACTTGAACGAAAAACTGAAGGAAGACGCGAAGTAGAAGTAAGTTTGTCCGCAGGACTCGTTCTCCAATTTCATTCTCTTCTCTGCGAAGATCGCAACCTGATGACAATTCTTATTTAGGCATTGTTCTAAGAGTTAAGTCTGAGATTTGATAACAGTCTGAAATGTCTCCGTGGAAATCTGACTACGAGGGATTCTTAAATGTCATTTGAAAGAGTGAAGACTGGTATAGACTCACTCAATGCTCTGATTGAAGGGGGCATCCCAAAAGGTAGGATAATCCTAGTGGCGGGAGGATGCGGCACTGGCAAAAGCATCTTATCTATGCAATTCTTATATTATGGAGCCAAATACTACAATGAACCTGGAATCATGATCACCACTGAAGAGAGGCCCAAAAGCATCCGTCAGAACATGCTGCGCTTCGGCTGGGATCTGAAAGAACTTGAAGACCAGAAGAAAATCGCGATAATTGACGCAGCTTCACCAAAGGCCAGGATCCCTTCATCGGAAATGTATAAGATCAGCTATTACGACACGAATAGTCTACTTCTAAAAATCTACGAAGCCGTTAATGAGATCGGCGCCAAGAGGGCCGTGATAGACTCGATACCTGGACTTGCACTTAGACTAGAATCAGAATCAGAAATAAGAAGGGCAATCTCTCAACTTGGCTCGCTTCTCTCCGAGTTGGAATGCACAAGCTTTGTGGTTTCAGAAGTTAACACTCCAGGCAGACTTGGAAGATTCGGCGTCGAAGAGTTCATAGCCGACGGTGTCTTCCTGTTAGAGAACAGTAATGTCGGCGGCAAATTCGAGAGAACGCTCTCAATACTAAAAATGAGAGGAACAAACAACAACAGAGAAGTTCATGGCCTCAGAATAACGGACAAGGGAATAGAAATCATCCCGAAGGGCAAATGATAAAGGCCAGTCGGGCGCTAGTCTTCTTCTGACTTCTTGAGAAGCATCTAGCAGTCCGTGCTATGGAGTTGGCACCTCCAACCAATTCTCTTCTTGCATATATTTGACAACACTGGTGCCGTGCAGAAGATCTCACTAACCGCACATTCTTTAACATCTTTTGGCAAATAGTGTACTGGAGGTGTGCATCACTTTGGATCTCTTCGACATCTACGTTCTGAATTTGATGGTTACATTAGGCATGTTTCTCGTTCTGATACTGAGGGCGCTATTTGAGTACTACTACTACAAGAAAATGTGGAGGGAAACTGAGAGAAGATCTAACCAAGACCTAATGCGGAGTGTCCTGTTAAGTGAGAAGGAACTGTTCGACAAGACTGAAGGAGGAAAGGAACTCTATGAGCTACTCTGTAGGATGTTTGATGTGAGACACTCTCCCCCTAGGGAGGAGTAAATCCCATTGTAGTAGGTGAACAATCTACTGTTAAAATAGCATAGTGACTCCCAGCTCCGTGTCACGTATCCCACTTCCCTTCACTCACCTTAGCCTTCCGAATGCAAGACATAGTTGGACCCAGCTGAAATCATTTATCCCCTTTAAGAGCTCATTAAATGCATTCTCATCGCCTTTCTCTAAGATTTCCACCAAACTTAGTGCCTGTCGGAAGCTAGCAGTGTTCCTGACTTTCTCATTCTTCAGACCGTCGACCAAGCTTCTGGCAATCCTATGTTCCCCGGCAATTATATGTTCTATGACAGCCCTCCTGTAGTTCTGAGCCGCTTCCTCCGCGTTCTCATTCTTCAAATACTCATCAGCAATCTGCATATGGCAACTGGCTGCCTCTCTGAAATCCCTACCCTTCTGATATATAGAAGCTGCCTCCAAAAGAGACTTTATGGCTTTATCGCGCTCCGTCGACTTGATGCTTTCCTTTGCTGCTTTCTTTAGGTCGTCAGCAGCTGCAACATAGTACTCATCTGCATCTCTTCTATTCCCCGAATGAGCCAGTACCTCGGCAACTTGCTTCAGGCATCTCGCCGATTCATCAAAACGACCAATTCTTCGGTATATTGACCCAGCACTATTGAGATCCTGCAAGGTTCCATCCATGTCTTTTAGCTGAAGTCTTGTCTCCGCACTCTTCTCGAAATGCTGTGCCGCCAGTACTTGTTCTCCTAACTCCAGATACTCCTCAGCTGCTGACCTGAGACCATCCGCGCCGTTTCTCTCCATATTAGCCTTCAGGTATGACTCGGCGGCCTTGAGGTAGACTGGTATCGCTGCTCTGTGGTCTCCTTTACCTGTATACAACCTTGCAGCCTTAAGGTAGGTGTCCCCACTGAGTTTGGGTTCCTTCAATTCATCAAATCTTGCTGCAGCTTTCTCGAAGAAGTCAGCGCTTTTCTCCTTTTTCTCTTCCTCGTATAACTTGACTGCTTGAAGCAGAAGTTTGGTAGCCTCGGCTTGCTCGCCTCGCTCACTCAACATTGATGCCGCTTCGAAGAGCTTCTCCGCTGCTGCATGCTTCACCTTCATTGACAGGTACTTATCAGCCTCATCTCTAAGCCTCTGAACATCATCGCTCATTGGAACTATCCTCCTCATGAATGTGTCCATGTGGTCAGGGTTACCATTACATCCAACTCCATAAATTCATGATCCTATTGACCTAAAGGATAAAATAGTAGTTCATCAGATATAACTTGCCGCCGTAGGAGGAGAGGAAGAATTTGAGCAAGAAATCTCCATATGAATCTGAAATTTGGCTAAGGAACTATGACAAGCATGTTCCGCCGAAGGTGCCTGAGCCGAGAACCCCGTTGAACACTGTGCTTGACGATTCGGCAAAAGAGTTCCCTGAAAAAACTGCTGTTATTTTCTACAAGAGGAAGATAACCTTCCGTGAGTTAAAGGACTATGCGGACAGGCTTGCTACAGCCTTCGTGGCAATGGGGATAAAGAAAGGTGAAATCATCGGCCTACACATGCCTAACCTTCCGCACTACCCGATCGCAATGTGGGGAGCATGGAAAGCCGGCGCAGTAGTGATGGGCGTAAGCCCCCTGATGAAAGATAGGGATCTAAAATATCAACTCAAAGACTCTGGCTGTAAGGCTATCGTGTCCGCGGAAATGTATGTGAAAATGGTTAACGCCTTGAAACCTGAGACCCGACTCGAACACATCATTTCCGCAGGTCTAAGCGACTTCCCCGATGGCCCGTTACCAAAGCCAAAGGAAATACCGGGAGCAACCCACTTCCTGAAGCTCATAACTGAGCACAAGCCAAACCCACCGACTGTTCAGGTTGACTTGAAGCAAACGCCTGCCTTCCTCCAATATACAGGTGGGACAACTGGGCTACCCAAAGGCGCCGTAATAACCCACCATAATCACCTATCAAATATGTACCAGTTCACTGCCTGGCTTGGCTTCAAGAAGGGCGTAGAATCAGTTGTATCTGGTTTCCCCTATTTCCACATAGCAGGGACATTAACATGCACAATGTCGGTCTTGAATGCGGCTCAGCAAGCGCTAGTTGTAAACCCAAGGGACCTCCCTCTGATTTTCCAGCTCGTCAATGAACATAGACCGACCTTACTTGCCAATGTTAGTACGCTATATATGCTCATGCTTCGACACCCCGATTTCAAGAAATGTGACTTTAGCTCAGTCAAGTTCTTCATAAGCGCAGCAGCTCCATTTCCGGCTGAGGTCATAAAGGAATTTGAGAAAGCGACTGGGAGGAGAGTCATTGAAGCCTACGGCTTGACAGAGTGTTCCCCTCTCGTTACATCAAATCCTGTGGAGCATCCGAGGAAGATAGGTTCAGTGGGAATGCCATTTCCAGACACAGAAGTGAAGATTGTTCAGATTGGAACAAAAGATAAGGAAGTCCCAATGGGTGAACCTGGAGACCTGCTAGTTCGTGGACCACAAGTCTTCAAAGGATACTGGAATAGACCTGAGGAGACCAAGGATTCCCTGATTGGAGACGGATGGTGCCGCACTGGTGATGTAGCGAAGATGGACGAAGAGGGGTACATCTACATAGTAGATAGAACGAAGGACATGATCAACGTCGGCGGATTAAAGGTGTATCCTCGAGAAGTCGACGACACATTGTGTGAACACCCAGCTGTAATGATGGCTGCAACTGTCGGACTAGTTGACCCCGACCGCCCAGGTAGCGAGAGAATAAAGGCATTCATAGTTCTGAAGCAGGGCCACGAGGCGAGTGAGAAACTAAAAGAGGAAATAATCCAGTTTGTTAAAGACCGAATAGCACCATACAAAGTTCCAAAATACATTGAATTCAGGAAGGAGCTACCACTTACCCTGATTGGCAAGGTCGTTAAGGTTTCATTAAGAGAAGAGGAAAAGGCCAAAGGAACAAGGTAAGATAGACACAATTGAGGTTCGAGCGAATCATCCACTTCAGGCACAAGAGGATGCAGTTACAATACTGGATCAATAGTTAAGAGGTGGCTCCCAGAAACCTCTTTTTCTATGATCAGATTTCAAGAAAGTGGTAGGGTTGTTTTCCTAGTTAAGGCAGTGATTTCTCTCATAGGTTGGTTGCAGTAGTCAATTTGATTGTCTAAAGTTGTTTGCTTGTAAGTATTGTGACGCCAGCTATTGAACCCGTGCCACCCAAGTTGTGAGTCAATCCAATTTCAGCTCCACTGACTTGTCGTTTGTCTGCTTCATTTCTCAGGTGCCATGATATTTCACATATCTGCGCTATACCAGTTGCTCCTATTGGATGTCCCTTGCTCTTTAAGCCGCCACTTGGGTTTATTGGGATCTTTCCGCCTATCTCCGTGTTGCCTTGTTCTATGAATTTTCCTCCTTCGCCTTTCTTGCAGAACCCCAAGTCTTCCGTGTCGAGTATCTCCGTTATTGTAAAGCAGTCATGCACTTCAGCCAAATCAACATCCTCAGGTCCAATGCCCGCCATTCTATAGGCCTCCTTGCCCGCCTCAACAGTTGCATAGAAAGTCGTGAAATCAGGCTTGGAAGCCATATTGAACGTATCTGTTGCAAGTCCCAACCCAGCGACGTAGACAGGTGCGTCAGTATATTTCTTTGCAAGGTCAGCGCGCGTAATCAACACTGCGGCGGCCCCGTCAGTTACAGGACAGCAGTCAAATAGCCCAAGAGGAGAGCATACCATAGGCGCTTTAAGAGCATCCTCAAGTTTGATGGGTCTCTGGAAATGTGCGTACGGATCCAGCGCTCCATTCTTATGGTTCTTAACGGCCACATAAGCCATCTGTTGCTTTGTAGTTCCAAAGTCATGCATATGCCTGTTTGCATAGAACGCGAAAACCGCCGGTGCGGTCATTCCTCTGGCGTAGATCGGGTGCATTCCTCTCGCAACAACTCCTTGGAGAGACTCAATCGGAGGAACATCTCGCATCTTTTCCACCCCAAGAGCTAGCGCAACGTCATATGCTCCTGAGGCGACCGCAAAACACGCATTCCTGAAGGAATCAGATCCAGTTGCGCAAGCGTTCTCAAGCCTTGAAACAGGTCTCGGCACAAAGGAGAGGGGTTCAGCAAGTGATGCTCCTGTTAAGATCTCTCGCTTGATTATGCTACCGATACATGTTCCCAACCATGCAGCTTGTATCTCCTTCTGATCTATTCCCTTGTCGACACTCTTGAGAGCGTTTAAGTAGGCTTCGCTCATCATGTCCTCATAGCTTTTCTCAAATAACTCCCCAAACTTGATCATCCCAAAACCTACTACTGCCACTTTGTTCTTCAATTCAATTTCACACCTCTTAACACGAATCATTGATCCGCTCGACTATTTCTTGACATCTCCACTTTCCTTGATTGGTTTCGCACGGAAACCGTATCTGAGTAAACCATCGGCCTCACCGAATCTCCTAAAAACCAACTCCACTGGCATATCTATCTTGACTTCTTCTGGCTTTGCTTGAGTCATTGATACCATTAATCTGGCTCCGTCGTCTGTGTCAACTATTGCCATGATGGTGGGGATTTCAAAGCCGGGAGGCATAACATGCTCAACTGTGAAAGTTACGACTTTCCCTCGTCTACTGATCTGGTGATCCTCGAATCCTTCCGAACTTCCGCACTTCAAACAGATACTCCCCATTCGCGGGAAGTTTATGTAACCACACTTCTTGCATTTCAATCCTATGAGTCTGTAGAGTTGCGGGATTTCTCTCCACAACATCGGTGATGCGATTGACATATGTTTCCTTATCCCTCCTGTTCAAGCTGAGGTCCCGATTATCCCCTTCAACTTGCAGTATTGAACATAGTTCAGTAATTCCTTTGATTTTTGGAAGTCCTTTATAGAGTGTAGCGCAGTCTTCCTAGCATCTGCGACAGGCGTCAGTCTTAGGCTTATCGCGTCGCTGCATCCTCCGCCATATGATACTATCATCATTCTGTCGTTGGGCTTCGCTTGCTCTATGACCTGATTCAAACCTATGAAAACATATGAGGCTCCAGTCTCCCCAAACGTGTTGAGAGTCACTCCTGGCATCAAATGAGGCATGTCAAATCCGAGTTTCTTCGAAGCATCTATGCCTTTAGATGGATCGAGTCCAATAGGCAGCATTTGCTGTATGACGAACTTATAATCCTTCGAAGTCTTGCCAAGTTTTTTCATTAGCCCGCCGACAGCATCTACTATAGGCTTAGTGTAACCGTATTCCCTGGCGAATCTGTCATCCCCACTGTCTCTCATGTACGGGTCACCGCATCTCCTCCACTTATCAGCAAACTCTGACGTAGAGGAGTTAGCACCCTCGATCTCCGCGATGGTGTTTTCCTTTGCAAGTAACAGTGCTGCAGCTCCTGCGCCTGAGTAAAACTCGAGCAGGGTACCTGGCGGACCCAATAGACTGTCGGCGGCGACAACCAAGCCACACTTTGCTCTACCCGAGCTTATGAGATCCATGCAAGCCAGCAGAGCTGAGGTTCCAGCTCTCGCGGAGCCACCGAATTCCATGACGTTGGCTGAGTTCGAAGCTCCAATATGAGCAGCCACGGTGGTGACAACTGTCCTATCAGTATATGGACTCGATGTAGTTCCCATGTACAGGGCTTCTATCTTCTCTGGTGATATCCCTGCGTGCTTGATGGCACTTGCAGTGGCTTCAGCTGCCATCGTCACGACGTCCTCGTCCAAATTTGGCACAGCTTTCTCGACGTCAATAAGCGGCGGCGGAAAATTGTTCGCCTTAAGAATCTCGCTCAACTTTATTCTATAAGTGGGCACATATGCTCCCACACCAATAATGCCAACCATTATCCTCTCACCTTGATTAGTCACAATTATGCTTGCTTATATTCTTGTGTGTCGAAGGATCATCAAGGCGCATTTGATGGAAGATGATAAGAAGTCATCTAAGGCTTATGAAAATAGCAGATAACAGAAGAAACATAGGGGCACAATTTCTCGACAATAATTCTTTTTGCTTATTTGATATTCTGGGTACTCGTCGCAGATTTCCGTCCTTGCATTAGTGATAGCCAGATCGTTTCTCACGGTGCAAGAGACGCTTCTCTTCTTCAATCACTCTGACTCATAAAGAATAAGAGCAAAATTGTGACTAATGTGACACAGGCGATAGCGAATTGAAAAGGACAACGACAGTTGGGGTTGCCCTAGTTGCCATAGTGGTCGTAATATCCAGTATCTATACTTACAGTATCTTTGGCTCAGGAACCCTTGAAGTCAGGATCACGGATCCTCCTAGCTGGGGCCAAGCAACGCAAGTCTACATAAATTACAGTTCGATCGAGATTCACAGAGCTGACGCGGGCAATGATTCAGGTTGGTTCACAATTGTTGATCAGAGCGCTTGGATCAACTTGACTAGTGTCTTGGATGTCAATAAGACCATAGGGTATAAGAGTTTACAAGCGGGAGTTTACAACTTGATACGTTTTTCAATCTTGGATGCCATCGTCACAGTTGGGGGTCAGAACCACACTGCTACGGTGCCAAGTGGGAAACTTCAGATAGCGATAACTACGGGCGGCATACGAATAACGACTGGGCAGACAGCAACTTTACTGATCGACTTGAATACGAAGGTCGAAGACTCTTTCAATATCGTTCCTGACGTGAGAGCTACCCCAGCATAAGAGAAAAGTGGGAACTAGTCCTGAGAAACAGATGGACATTTCTAGTGAAGATTTTCGGTCTAGCTTCTAATCAGCGGACATAAGTGGTGAAAAGACCCACGCAATTATCATTGGTATGTGATCTATGATTACCCTTTTGGAAGACTTGAGACCCAAACTGATACAAAGCAAACATATCAAGGAAAAGTTTAATACACGTGCGCGCTTAGAAACCGAACTTTTCGAGCCACATGCGCTTTGCCTCTCCACTATGTCGCGAAATTCTACTCAATTTGAGGAGTCTGCTGCCTCTTTGACGTGATCAAGATAGTTCTTGTAGTCGAGCATTGCTCTTACAGCCTGCGCGGCGGTTTGTGGATCTTCGTAGACCGGGATGCCTCCCTTTTCCCATAGATATTGCAGGACTCTGCTATTCTCGCTGGCATGTATTGTCAGACCGACTATCGGTTTCCCATGTTCATTCTTAAGATCCGCTAATAACGTGGCTTCATCAAGTTCTCTTTTCGTTCCCATCTCAACAATGGTCTTGTCTCCCAAGACTCCCGTAAATGCCTCGAGAAGTCCGATGCCGATCACGACGACACAATCGATGTAGTCCCTTTTGATTAGGGTTTCGGCACAATTGAGAACGACATGTTCACCGAATGCTCCGTTTTGGTTTGAGAGGCATTTTCTTGGCTTGGATTTGTTTTTCCGCATTTTCCTCGGCTTTTCCATTTGCGTAAAGTGCCTGTTTTTCCACGAGGTATATGAAGTCCGCGTGTGACATTTTACAGTCGCATTGTGCAGTGTTGTAAACTGCTCTTGTGGCTCGTTCCTAGCTTTGTTTCCGTGTTTTTGCCCATTTGTTTGCTCATCCTTGTTAATTTCCTTGTTGCATCTGTTTATTTAGCGTTTTGGGCGTTGTTCTTGCTTTTGTTTTGTGTTTTTGAATTTTCGCGCTTCTTAGCTAGCCCCTATCATAAGGGCTACTGTAGGCGTGTATGGGAAAAGCCTATTTATCGTTCCAAAATTCATATCTAGTTTATGAAGAAGATAGTTTCTCGCGCGTTGAAAGTTGTTAGGTATGGGTGCGAGATACCTCCTCGTGTGGCGCCACAAACCTTCAGTGGCAGGGCTTGCGACATTTATAACGCTGCGTATGACATAGGGTCAAGATGCAATTCTCGCAACAGGAGAATCGGTGGCAAGATTAAATGTGTCGCCTCTGGTTTTGCTAGGAGGGCGTTGGGGAGGTTAGCACGGAACATAGGTCGTGCGATTCTTAGAGGGAGAAGAAGGTCCTAAGTCCACAAGGAACGGCGAGCCATGTTGTTCTAGGATCTTCAGCATGACCTCGTAGCGTGCCGTTTCTCTAGGCATTTTCGGGGGTTCATATAACTTCTCTTCTTACAGGTTTCTGGGTTGGCTACTGTATGGAGTTTTGGCTCGGCGACCTAGGTGCCTTCGCCCTAAAAGAACAAGTGGCGTATGTTCGGATCAACGTTCCACGTGCGCCTACTTTGTTCTTTTCCCCTCGCCTTCGGCTCGGGTCGGGCTCAGGCGGTCGCCTCGCAGTTTCTCGGGAAATCACCTCTCTCTTGCGTTCGAGGTGATTTTTAAAATTGTACAATAATGATTGTTGTTCTCATTTGTCTGGTAGCTTTGGTCGTCGGAGGTACAGGTTGAGGGTTGAGGCTCTCTCCCCTAGGGAGTGGGCTTATCTCCGCGGCTTGTACCTCGCTGATGGGACAAAGCGTGTTACCTTCTGTCTTGGCGGGAATGAGACGGAGCTGTCGCTGAAGCTTGTCGAATTGCTGAGGCGCGCTGGGCTGAAGCCAATTGTGAAGAGTGACCGGAAGGAGGATATGTTGCTTGTGTCAGCGTGGTCGCTGAGCCTCCTTGAGTTTCTTGGACGCAAGAGCATTCTGATGGACGATGCGGAGTTGCGGAGGAGGTTCTTCGAGGAGAATAGGTTGATGAGTGTGGAGTTTGGTGTTCCTTTCACTGCTGGTCTGATTGATGGTGATGGGTTCTGTCAGGCGAGTGTTGTTGACGAGCTTGGTCCATTCGGCAAGGTGAACAAGTGGAGGTGGGGTTTTGCTCAGAAGAAGTTGCCATTTCTCCTTGACTACTTCAGGGAGTTCGTTGAGTCTCTCGCACCTGGCAGCGTTAGGCTTCGTGAAAGGGAGAACGGCGTTGTTGTTGCTGAGGTTCGTCAGGCTGGCATCGAAGCTCTGCTCAAGGCTGGTATCGCTTTCTACTCGGTGAAGGCGACGCAGTGGTTGAGAAGGGTGGAAGAGCTTGTAAGGACAAGTCGACGAAGGAACTACATGACTCTTAGCGAAGTTGCGGAGGAGTTGAGAGTGGGCAAGCCGACCGTGTGGCGTTGGCTCAAGACTGGTCGGATGCAGTGTGTCCAGTGGACTGCAAGGAGGTTGAAGAATGGTGAGGGGACCTACCCGTCGCACCGTTACTTTCATACGGATGAGGTTGAGCGTGTTAGGGTTGAGATTGACGATGAAAGGGAGCGATTGAGGAAAGTCAGGGAAGATGGAGGTGTCAAGTTTAATAATGTGGCCAAACTACTAGGCGTTCCGAGAACCACTCTGCGACGGTGGTGTCGCAGTGGAAGAGTGCAAGCCACGTTGGTGCGCGGGCGGAATATCGACAAGGGATACTGGATACCGAGAGAAGAGGTTGAGCGCCTCAAGCGTGAACTTATGAAGTTCGATGATCGTTAGGACGGCTACCAAGACGTTGAGTGTGCCACCCAACGCATTCCTGTAATGCTATTAAGGTGTTCAGGTTGGCAGCACTGTTTAGTCCGAGGCTTGCGGAGAAGTATACCGTTTCCAACGTGAAAGAATATTCTGCATTTGCTCAACGGTGGAATCGCTATTATCTAGGTTTGAAAACGTTTAATAGCGCATCTGGAAACCTCCTCTAATGTCCTTGTGGCTGAGCCATCTAAGGGAGCATTCCCTATGATGCGTTGGGACCATGAAGCATGATACGAAGTAGGCGTGCTACGGGGTGTTGAAGGGGACAGAAATGACTAGCGAAAGCAGAGGTGGAGTCGGCTATAGTGAGAGAGCGCGTTTCGAATCGAGGAGTTTCATTCTTGTGCTCTTGACTGCAATCATACTTTCGTTTTTGATGAACATTTTGGCCAATATTGTCACATCCTATTATACGGGAGGATCGAGTTCTATTGAGACGACTGCGCTGATCCTTTCGTCCGTGACAGTCTCATTGTTATTCATATGCTATGTTCTATTCCGCTGGTATGTTTTTGCACCACACAGTCACATCTTGAGGTATATGGCTGTCAGAATAATCTATAATACTGAGGACTGTACGGTAATAGACGATCCATTTGAGGGATATGAACCTCAAAGATGGGCTAGAAACGTTTTCTGGAGTTTCAAAGAGAAGTCGCCCCGTGTTGCTGAGAAAAGAATCAGAGCCAAGCTTTACCGGGGAACGCAAACAAAGCATATTCTTACTGAGATCTTGGAGTACATGATAGTGACTGATCTAAGTTTCAAGATGTTTGGCTACGGCATAAGAGGATCAAGGCCAGTGAGGATCACAGATGACTTGCCTGAAGGGTTGAGAAGTAATCTCTTCATTGCCTCTTCCAAGCGGCCAGAGAAGGGAAAGGAAGGTGTTCAGGGATTACCCAGCCTAAGGTTCTTCTTGCCCGAGGATTTCGAGATCAGGTATTGGTCGCCGGCGCAGATCGGAGGTCTACCACCTATCGCTAACTCGTTCAAGGTAGGATTCATCGGGAAAAACTGCGAGATTTATGTCATGGGAGAGATCATTGACAGCAGTCCAACTCAATACTCCGCTGATGGTCAACAGATACCAGCGGTTGAGGGCATATACCTGCGGCGGAACCAAGGTGAGTTTATTAAGAACCTTTGGAAGTTGTGGACGGCGAGTTTCCTCGTATGGGTTGAGGTGAGATTCAAGGGTATCTTGCATCCGCCTTATGGATACATGGAATGGGTAGAGCGGACATTGAATAAGTTCGCCGAGGGCGGGGTCTTTTCCGGTTTTGACTTTGAGGAGTTTCGCAAAAAGAATACGAATATGATGGAGCGCGAGGTATACGAAACAGTAAAGACAATCAACTATCGGTTGGAACACTTGGAAAAACAAATAGCAAGAAAGCAGTGAAAACATCGAGCAAGAGGCGTCCCATAGACTCAGGTTTAGGGAGATGAACAAGTATGCAACGGTCTGCATGTCATTTTAAGAGAAAGGCTATTATCTCTCTGTCTGTTGTCTTCGCTTTCTTTTTGGGAATGTTGGGTGGCACACCCAACACACTCACATGCCAGCCAATGTTCTTGATGAATTGAGATCTCTCACAGGTTTTGTCTTTCCACGGTAATGCTTATCTCATTTTCCGCATTGTTTTTCTAGAGAGCAGTATTGGGGAAGTGCCAAAATATGGCGACCCGTGAAAGAGATGTAGGGGGTAACGTGAAGGACGGAGGGGGTTCCCACACAGCAGAACTCTGGCTTTTCTGGCTCTTCGGGCTACCAACAATTATATCTGTATCAATATCGTATCCGAACGCTGATCCTGGACAATTTCTGGTTCGGTGGCTTTCTTGTGAAGCTGTCATAGTCGTGATCACCTTGATAGTTTATTCGCCTCGTTGGACAAGACACTTCAAACACAAGCACGATTTCGTGACGATACGAAAGCAGTATAAATTATGTAGAGGGTGTGGGGAACTTCAAAACGAGCAAGGCGTATCTGTAAGAAAGTTGGAGAAGGTAGACAAAGAGAAGCTTCTTGAGATTTACAGGTCCGACCTATCGAGGAGAATTAGTAGGTATCAGGCAGAGGAGAAAAGAAAATATGAAAAACTGCTTGAGGAACTCGGAGTCCCAAAGCCCATCAACACAGAAAACAATGTTTCGAAGAAGGGAAGGCAGAACGGACGTCCCTTGGATCTCCGAAACGAGGAGAAAGAAGCTGTGCCTGTACATGAAGGGATACTCTCTAATGCCGTGGGTGTCTCTCCCGCCTCAAGGGAAGATTACGAAGTGGTCCTATCTTTTGCAGGTGAAGACCGCGAATACGTGGAGAAGGTAGCAGAATACCTTAAGCGGAATAACATTGGAGTATTCTATGATCGGTATGAGGAAGTAAGTCTCTGGGGTAAGGAGCTGACGGAATTCTTGGATAAGGTCTACAGAGGTTCTGCGCGCTACTGTGTTATGTTCATATCAAAACACTACGCGAATAAGATCTGGACTACTCACGAAAGGCGAAGTGCACTGGCAAAAGCAGTACAAGAAAAGGAGGAGTACATACTTCCGGCACGATTCGACGACACTGAACTCCCAGGGCTGCGACCAACCATAGGTTATGTGGATCTGAGGAAGAAGACTCCCGAAGAGCTTGGCAAGATGGTATTGCAGAAATTAGGTAAGCTTAAGCGGTAGAGACACTGCTGCCAATTAGCTACAGAGGGTTGTCAGAATGAGTTACGACAATTTGTCGTATAGGCCAGTTCTTTATGACTATTTCAAGGATTCTGCAGATGTCCTGCTCGCTGAGTACAATCGATCAAAGGGTCAAGAATCAACTACCAATGTCGGCTCCAATAGAGAAATGTTCTGTAACATGTTCCTAAGACATGTCTTGCCCCCGCGTCTCAGAGTGAGCAACGGAGAAATCATGGATAGCGATGGCAAGACAAGCAATCAGTTAGACATAATAGTCATCAGAGACGATTGTCCTTCGCTTCACTACGGTAAATCGAACACTTTCTTGGTTGAGGGGGTCTTTGCAGTGATCGAGGTCAAATCCAATTTGACCACAGCGGAGCTGAGGGATTCGATGGAAAAACTTAAGCGCGTAGGGTCGCTCACTGCCACTGGATCAACACTTGTTCAGAGTTCACCGCATAAATTTGACCAGATTGTATTTAACCGTCCTCTACGTTACGTCTTTGCCTATGAGAGTGCTACTTGGGAGACTCTGACTAAAGAATTGGTTAAGACAGAAAACTCCGATGTCGCAGATATGATATGTGTCTTGAATAGAGGGGCGCTATTTCCTCGCCCGTCACTGGACGGCTTTGGGACGGGCAAGCCATTTCCTATCTACCATGGAAGAGCTGCGTCACTGGGTTTACTCTATTATCATCTCGTATCTAGAGCGATAATTTTCGTTGAGCATAGCATAAGTCTGGACTCGTACTTCAAATCTCCAGATAGTTGGTCTGATGATACCGCATCTTCAAGAAAGCCGAGAACCAGCCAGCAGAAACGTAGACAAAAAGTTGACTTATAAGATGCAATCAGAGTGTTAGCTAGTGTATAGTCTCACGCCGTTTTGTCGTGTATTCTTCCGCGATACTTTGGTCTCATTCCTCTTCCGTAAAATAGTCCGAGTCAATCTTCTTGATCACGTAAGGCTCGTAACTTTCGTCTCTCGATACTCCTACATCATGATCGATCATGTGTTGAACCAGTTGATCTCCGTCAATCAGCACTATATTGTTTCTATTTGCAAAGTCAATGGCGTCAGATGAGAATGCGGAGGTCGTAATATAAATTCCCTTGCTGGCTTTCCTGTCCTGCAGAACCCCGTAGAACCGCTGAACCTCGGGACGACCTACTTGGTTCTCCCATTTCTTTGCTTGAATGTAGACTCTGTCCAATCCCAATTTGTCCTGTTTGATGACGCCATCAATCCCACCATCACGACTCATCTTTGTTGACTCTCTCGTGTCGCTTAATGACTTGCCATACCCCATCTTTACCAATAGGTCAGCAACGAGCCATTGAAAGAACCTTGGACTGCGATCCTTAATTTGGCCCTCCAGATCCTCGGCAAGAGCCTGCCTCATCTCCAGATGAGCGTTTGCCATCCGTTCCTGAGGAGTTAGATGTTCACCCTCTGCTTCACCTAACTTTCCTTCGCCTGACCTCTCACTTCTGCCCCTCTGGCTCTTTTGTAGCCACATTGTGAATTCTCCAAATCGATTGAGATACTTGTTGTTGATCTGTGCCGGGTTGTCCTCTAGAACATTCCAGCCTCGCTGTGTTATCCTAATGATTCCTCTTCTCGGTTGCTCCATGAGACCCGCGTACTTCATATACGTCTTCGCCCATCCCACTCTTTCCGCAAAAACACTGGTACTTCCACTCGGGATCGGTTTCGCAAGCTCCTCGTCGGAAAGGTTGAGAGACTTCGCGAGCTTTTCACTCACTTCTTTCATGGTATGCTCTTTCCCATCTCTGATCAGCTTCAATAGTGGCAACATTAACTCTTCGTAGCTTGGTATCATGTGCATCCCCTTCCGTACCCATTATCACTTATTGCGTTCTTTTCTTTGTTTCGCTACTACCTTCCTATCCAAATTCATTCAGATCCAAGATTCGAAGAGGGAAGTATTAAGGAGATATTTAGGCGTTAGAGGCTAAGTTGAAGTGTAGCGCATCAGGACGAAAAGAGACTAGTGGTAAGAGAAATGAGAGAACGAGAAATTAAGGAGACGATAATAGGGGAGTTGAGAACATCTTTTCATGTGATGACTGAAAATGAGATCCTAAGGTCTATTGGAGATTACAAATCAGTCAGGGATAAGATTGGTAGAATGAGGAGAATGAAAAAAAGAGTTCCACCTCCGACAGACTACAACAAAGACGTGATCGCTCAATTCAAGTCGCGTCAAAAGGCGATGAAAAGCATTACAGAAGAGGTTGAGGAAAAGATCGTAAATAGATTCGGGATAGAAAAAGAAAAGGTGATTAAAGGGACGGAGTTTCGCATTGATCTGTTTGATACCAGAGAAAAGGTGTGTTACGAGATCTGCTTGGGCGATGGAGCAGAAATCTTCAAGGATCTTGTTAAAGCGTTAATAGTTGAAGCTAAGAAACTAGTCATGTTCTGTAGATCCTATCCCAATCCTTGGGGCATGACTGGCTATGGTTATGCGAAAAGACATTGGGATATGTTGAAGAAAAGCAAACTCAACCTTGAAGCTGAAATAGTGAATTTTATGTCCTGAGGAGGGAAGGTGAGAGAAACAGTTTAGAAATGTTAGCGTGCGCTGGGGCACACCCAACAGGCTGTTCTCGACGATCTGACTAAGCATTTATACCCAACTTTCCATATTGAGTATCATGCCAGATTACGAAGCGAGAATCAAGACAAAGTATGGCGAACTCACAATCCATTTTGCCGACAAGCCAGATTTGGAAAAGAAATTAGAGCAGGTTCCCGAATTCGCAACGACCATCGAGAAATCGATCGGCTCTATACTTTTGAAGGAGCCAGAAAAGGTCATTCCGGGGTTAGAGGGCATCTACGCAATTCAGTCTGACGGGACGATCAAACTTTTGAAGATTCCTGAACAGAACGCAGAGCTCCTAAGGCTTGCAGCATTCCTATCTTCAGGTCCGTTGAAACCTGCCCAGATGAGGGAGATTACGGGTATAGACGATCCAGTTTCACACATGAGTAGTGGGGATTTCATCAAAAACTCTGACGGTTCATATACCTTGAGTGCTCCTGGAAGAGCACAGGTGTCGAGCAAGACAATTCCTTCGCTGAAATCGAAAGAGAAACCCGCTGAAAAACCCGCGTAGGGAACTCGTGAGCTCACAGGTAGTCCATCATGCAGATTTGGTTGGAAGACGTCATAGAGCAAATCTGTATAGCTAGAATCTTGAGAGACAGCAAGATCATTTCTGGTCGCCGCCTGTCCATGATTCTAGTAGACAACGTTGTCGAATTCATAATTAAGGTTCATGGCGAGAACATAGTTTCGGGTAAGCTTCTCCCTAAGAAGGACTGGGAAGAAAAGAAGCGTAATTTTGAGTGGCTCATTGGCGAAGTGATTCCTAGAACAAAGGCGGCTTCATATCAGCAAGAGATACTTGACTATCATAAGATAAGAAACGAACTCTATCATGGCACAAAGCCACTATCAGTAGAACCAGACAAGATTAATTCTTACATGAGTATAGCACACAAGCTCCTCGAACTTATTTTCGGGTACACCATAACTGAAGAGGAGTGGAAGCAAAGGACAAACGGCACTCAAGCGATCATGCTTCCAAAGAGTGAAAAGGAGGGGTTGGTTAAGTTCTTCAATGCAGACGACGGACTTGCCAAGATGGAGACCAACCTGCACCTGAAAGACACTGAAGCAATCCTGCTTATGATATACGGATTCATGTTGAGGACAGGAAAGGCACCAGAGAATGCCGAACAACTTGGAAAGTGCCTAAACTACAGCGGTCATCCAATTAAGCTGGAGCGACTAAGAGTGAACATTAGCCACCTAAGACGCGCAAACAAGATAAACAGAGATGAACTGACGCTCACAACACCGACCCGCAATTACATCAAGAGCAAGTATGTTGTTGCTGCGTAGAAATGAGCGCATCCCCGCTGCTTGTTATCCACTTTGAAGCTTGATTGAAAATCAGTAGTGGGTTGGTTCGAGAAATGCTAGCGCCCATATGTCAAGGTTTATGTGATGTGATAACATATTGTCATTGGCGCGGGGCAGAATAGATGAAGGGGTCGTATGATAAGGAAAAGGCGGAAATCAGAAAGCTCGTAGACAATTTCGCGAGGAATGAGAATGGTTACTGCAAACCTGGTTCCAGTTATAATGAGGCGCAGGTCAGAAAGGATTTTGTTGAACCACTTTTTGGGATCCTAGGTTGGGATACTCAAAACGAGATGGGGTTACCACAGAACCTCCGCGAGGTAGTATACGAAGGCAGACTCGGTTCGGATGATGAATCGCGTGAGAAACCCGATTATGCATTTAGACTTGCTGGTAGGAAGAAATTCTTTGTAGAGACTAAGAAACCTTCGATTGTTGTTGAAGAGGATTCCAAATCGGCATTTCAGCTAAGGAGTTACGGATGGAGTGCAAAGCTGCCAATTTCCGTCTTGACTAACTTCCGATATCTTGCTGTATATGACTGTCGAATTGCCCCACATGAGGAAGACAACTTTCGGGTCTGCCGATGGAGGCTATATTCTTATCGTGAGTATGAACAGAATTGCGAGGAGATTTATGAACTACTGTCGAGGGAATCCGTGTACAGTGGTGCCTTCGATAGAAGATTCGCTGAAGAGACTCCGAGAGAGGGTATCCCATTTGATGAGTACTTCCTGGCCCAAATTGACAAATGGAGAAAACATTTAGCAGACGACATTTTTAACGAGAATCCAGACATAGGAGAAGACAAGCTGAACTACTTGGTTGAGTCTTTTATAAACAGAATAGTTTTCCTGAGAATATGTGAGGATAGAGACATAGAGAAGTATGAGACTTTGCTGCAAGCAGCCAGCAAGGGTGCCCGTGAAAAACTACTTGCTGTTTTCAAAGATGCGGACAGGAGATACAACTCAGGCATCTTTGATTTCAGAAAAGACAAACTGTCCCTCAGGGTAGTGATCAGCGATGACACTCTGGTCGAAATAATCAGGGATTTATACTACCCAAGGAGCCCCTACATTTTCTCTGTTGTTGAATCAGATATCCTCGGACAGATATACGAACTCTTTTTGACCCAAAGGATAGTGATAACTGGCAATGATGAGGTAGAGGTGATTAGGAAACCTGAGACAGCGCACAATTTAGGCGTAATCCGTACTCCGAGGTTCGTCGTTGAAGAATTAGTGAGTAGAACAGTTCAACCTCTGTTAAGTGACAAGAATCCACTGCAAATAAGCAAACTGAAATTTGCTGATATTGCATGTGGTTCTGGATCATTCCTTCTGGGAATATACAGTCATCTACTTAATTATCACCTCGACCTTTATGTAAACATGCGTGCCGATGAGAAGGTGTACCGTGGAGAAGGAGACAATTGGCATCTTAGGTTCGAAGAAAAAAAGAGGATTCTTCTTGACAACATTTTCGGGATAGATATAGATCCGAGTGCTGTCGAAGTCACAAAGTTTAGCCTCCTAGTTAGGCTTTTGGAGGATGAAAGCGCAGGATCTATCGATACGTACGCAAGCAGCAACGTCTTGCCATCACTGGAAGACAATATAAAGTGTGGTAACTCGTTGATTGATAGCTCGTTTTTCAGGTTCAGGAAAGCTTCTGAACTCACTTCCAAAGAGCTAGACAGGTTGAATGTCTTTGATTGGGACAAAGCATTTCGGTTTAATGGTGGGATGCAGTTTGACGCGATAATTGTGAATCCTCCATACACCAGAATTCAGGTTATGAAGAAACTATTTCCGTTAGAGCTGGAGTACTACCATCAACACTATGCTTCTGGGCAGACAAACAATTTTGACAAGTATTACCTCTTTATTGAGCGTGCTCTAGATCGTCTAAGTGACAAAGGACTGGCCGCATTCATTGTTCCTCACAAATTCATGAAGATAAAGGCGGGCGAAGCTCTGCGAAAGATGATTTCTCAGGGCAGGCACCTCCGAGAAATTGTCCATTTTGGAAAGGAGCAGGTTTTCGAAAAGAGTACAACTACATACACATGTCTGCTCATTCTAAGCAAGTCTGGTCAAGCCGAATTTAGGCTTGAGCTTGTCAAGGATCTTCATGGTTGGAAATACAGTCTCGCGAATAGAAGCCAGATTTCAGTTGATGCTTCTGAGATTGGCGCTTCACCTTGGTTACTTATTGTCGGTCCTTTGAAATTGCTAGTAGAGAGATTGAGCAAGCTACACAAGCGGCTTTCGGATATGGCTGAGATCTTTGTTGGACTTCAGACAAGCATGGACAATGTATACGTGATCAAACCAAAGTCCATCTCAGGCAATGAAGTCTGTTTCAATGATCTTGAAGGTAGACAGTGGAGGATCGAAAAGAGCATAACAAGACCCGCGATCTACGATCTCGAAATAGCCCCATTTATGCATCTGAAGCCAAATAGCTTGATAATTTTCCCATACTTCATTAAAGATGGAAGAGTGTTTGCTTACGACGAAGAAGAACTCCAAAAAGAGTTTCCCTTGACACTCAAGTATCTTCGCAAACGCAGAAGGCTTCTTGAGGAGAGAGATCTCGGTGGTTCCGATGGTGAAAAATGGTACAGGTATGGTCGTTCGCAAAGTTTGGCTAAATTTGATGGCCGTAAGAAACTGATAGTAAAGGTGCTTTCGCTCGCTCCTTGCTTCACCTATGATGACTCAAACCTTTGTTTCACCGGTGGTGGCAACGGGCCCTATTACGGGGTCTCCTTGAAACCGGATGAGGAGGTGTCTATATACTTTCTCCAAGGACTACTCAATAGCAAACTAATCGATCTATTTGTTAAGAGTTGGAGTAGTGTATTCAGGGCTGGATATTACTCTTATGGCAAGGAATACATAGAGAAACTGCCCATGATGAGTTTGGACTTGAAGAAGGACGTTGACAGACAGATGCACGATCGAATTGTGAGAGTCGTTCAAAAGCTGAGACATTTAGAGAAGCGGCTCGAAAAAATTGATATCCCGGCAAAGAGGGCAATGCTCATTTCACAAATGGGATCGTTAGAAGAGGAGCTTAATGAAACTGTCTATACTCTCTATTGCTTGTCAGAAGATGAAAAAGCATATCTCAGAAACTTGGATCTTGCCTAGGGAAGCAGAAGATGAAAAAGAAATCCACTTTGCAGAAACTCCGAGGAAGGTATTCGACACCATATAAGGTGGCGAAGTTTCTGGCTAATTGGGCGATAAGGTCCCCAAATGAGAGGGTGCTAGAACCAAGCTGTGGAAAAGGTGCCTTCCTAGAGGCTGCATATTGTAGGCTGAGAAGCCTAGGCTTGGACTCAAATGCAATACCCAGTCGTGTTATAGGTATTGAAATCGAAAAGGAGGATTGCGACAAGGCTGAAGAAAGACTTAGATCAGTGCTATCTTCATTTCAAATGGAAGACGACCAGAAGACTGGATCTGGTCAAGTGAACTTGGCTCAGATCAAGTTGGCCGATCTCGGGGTCCTCAATACAGATTTCTTTACCTTCTATGGAAAAGACACGGAATTCAAGTTTGACGTTGTTCTTGGCAACCCCCCATTTATAAGGTATCAGAACTGGAAAGCTGAGTCACGGCAGTTGGCATTTGATATTATGCAGAGTGCTGGTCTGAAACCGAACCGCCTCACAAACGCATGGGTTCCATTTGTGTTGGCAAGCTCCCTACTACTGTCATCCGGTGGAAGGCTAGCGATGGTCGTTCCCGCAGAGCTCCTTCAGGTAAAATACTCAGCTCAGCTCAGATTATTCCTCAGCAATTACTTCAAGGTCATTAATGTCCTATCTTTCAGGAGGCTGATATTTCCAGTAATCCAAGAAGAAGTCGTGTTGCTTCTGGCCGAGAGAAGTGCTGCGAATGGCACTGGTATCGGGATAATTGAGCTTGACGATGAAACAAGTCTAGATGCGCTGGATTCCATCAACGGAAAGACGACGGTTAAACCCGTTGATCAGACAATTGACAAATGGACGCAGTATTTTCTCACAGCTGAAGAGATTCTATTATTGCGAAAAGTGGGACAAGATGCTAGTCTCAAGAGGCTTGGTGACATCGCTAGCGTTGATGTCGGGGTTGTGACAGGAGAAAATCAATTCTTCATTGTTGATTCTAACACTATGAGAAGATATGATCTGTCGAAATATGTGCTTCCAATAATCGGAAGAACCGCCTACCTGAAAGGAGCGATCTTCGATCAGGACGATTGGAGAAAAACCGAACTTAAGGGAGTTAGATGTCACCTTCTTGCACTCCCAGCAGAGCCAATAGCGATGTCAGCTTACAAGCTCTTAGGATACATAAAAGAGGGCGAAAGAAGAAATGTGCCAGAAGGATACAAGTGTAGGATTAGAGATTTCTGGTATTCTGTGCCATCCGTCTGGATTCCAGATGCCTTTCTTTTCAGGCAGATAAACTCAAATCCGAGATTGGTGCTGAACGAGACTAAAGCTACCGTAACAGACACTCTTCATAGAGTCAAGTTTGGGAGTAGTATAAATCCAAGGATGGCAGTCGCTTGTTTTCACAACTCTCTTACTTTTGCCTTCTCTGAGGTTCTGGGCAGAAGCTACGGAGGTGGTGTGCTTGAGCTTGAGCCCAATGAGGCAGAAGAGCTGCCGATTCCTTACTTCGAAGGGAAGTCAGTGCTCGATGAAGTTGATCGATGTTTCAGGGAGAATAAGGTGGGCAATGTATTAGATATTATCGATGTTCTGACTCTTCGGGAGCATCTGGGATTGTCGAATGAGCACGTGGAAATGCTCAGAGGAATATGGCGAAAACTGTCCAAGAGAAGAACTGCACGTAAACGTTCTAGGTAAGGATAGATCCTGACTCTTCTGAAGGTGAGTTACTTAGGCGGCCCAAGACACCTCTCACAAGGATTTACTAAAGAAGCGTGGCGGAATTCGCTCTAGCAATAGACTTGCAAAAGAAGTTGTTACTACTGTCTCCCCTGTGTTTTGAGGTGGCGACAATAGGCTTAACACAATTTGTTCAAGTTCCTTGATCTTCCTCTCTTCTATCTTACTGCTTTGATAGTACCACATCAGGTTAAGCGGTTTCCTATCTCTCCGGTTTCTTAGCGGGTGGGGCACACCTATGAAGGTTTCGATATCTTTCTCGAAAGTAAAAGGATATACGTGTTTATGCGTGTTTTGAGCCAACATTGTCGACTTTTCTATGGACAAACTAAGGACAATTTGACCTAAAAATCACTATATCGCCAAAAACCGCATAGATTCATGTGTAAACAGGTTCTCTTTTTCTGTATTACCGCGCGTAATACAGACGGAGACCGCATAGACAGAGCGTCTTAAAGATTGTCCATAGCTCCAGCGCGAAAAGGAAAGTAATGAATCTGGTCTCCATTGGAAATGAAAGGGTGCTTATAAAGAAGCCACGACCACATGAAAAAGGGTTCAGGAAGTCATGGATTTTCTCCAACAAACCCGAACATGATCCCGCGCTCTTGGGCTTCAGGCTACTGCTACAAATCTCCATACGGGCCAACACGCTCTAAAACCTATCGCGCAGTAAGGTTTCTTGAGCATGGTTCACTTAGTTTCTTCGACTAGCTGGTCGGTGTCTTTCAAGAAGACTAAATTGTTGTCGGCTTGTGTCGAGGGTCTGATAGGCAAAAATGGGGAAGTTTTTAGCATCAATCCATGGACGATTACACCGGGGCTTCCACCTTGCGATACAAACGCTATACTGCCTGGCAGTGGTCTTACGGGTCCGAGTATGGCTGAGAAACTTGAGGTGGCGCTGTACACTCCATTACAGTTTGGTCCTGAGAATCGCATGCCACCTTTTCTGGCTATTCGAGTTAGTTCGTTCTCCAGCTTTTTGCCTGACTCGTCGACTTCACCAAATCCTGCTGAAATTATTATAGCCGTCTTCACATTCTGTGAGACGCATTCCTCCATTGTTTCTGGCACGTACTTTGCTGGTAGCGTGAAAATGGCACAGTCAATGTTTTCCTTGGTCCGGCTCACTTTGCTGACTGTCTTGAGGCCCATTATGTTTGAGGTTGAGTTTGGGTTTACTAGGTAGAGTTTGCCTCTGAATCCACCATCGACAATGTTCTTTACGACAAATCCGCTTACGCTGACGAGATCTCTTGATGCGCCGATACAGGCTGCGACATTTGGGTTGAAAAACGGTTCGAGTTCGTCTACGATAGTTGGCATGTTCCCAGGCAAGTTGTGCAGTTCGCTCCTTACTTCTTTTCTTGCAGAGCTTAATTCATATGGGAAAAAAGTATAAAAAGATATTCTAGGGTTCGCTGACGATTGGCGGCGACACAAAGTCTTACGTGATCCAGTGCTGTAATGGGAAATATTCTTTATCTGAGTGAGTCCGCATAAATACTAGGAGAATTCTTGTAGATAGGAAGTGTTTCTCTGGATTAATCAGATCTATTCCAGTGAAGGTCAGTAAGATGGTTGGCGCTAGAGAGGTTCTTAACAAACTCATTTGGGACAAGAGGTTCAACTTGGCGGATTACGCCATAATCTTTGTTCACAGAGGCGCACCTCATGACCTCAAGGTCGTATGGGCCAGCCACATCAAAGTAATAGAGAAGAGTTTCTTCTTCATCGACGAGGACACAATGATCCCATTCCATAGAGTACGGGCGATAAGAAACCTAAGAACTGGAGAAGACATCTACACCAGAGAAGGGGGAGTGCACTATCCACTGGAAGAGATCGAAGGTCATGAGGAGCTTGGCGACTTCGAGGATAAAGCGCATCACCCACGCACAGAAGAAGTGATAAGTGACGGCACACGCACCATCCAATATGGTGCAAGACTATCGTTTCCCGAGAAGGACATGGAATCCTTCAGTGAGAGGGTGAAGGAGGGGTTGAAGTTTGGGATGGTCGAACTATCATTCTTTGAATATAGTGCTGCCTCTCAGGAATCGGAAAAGTACAGATCTATCGTAACATTCGCAGAGAATGCTGTGCTTGAATCTGGTCTCAATATAGCTTCACTCCACTTACCGAACGCCAACATGCTAAACGAATCCGCCGTAGAAGAACTTCTAAACACATTTCTTCCCTTCTGCAGTCACGTTGGGTGCAACAACATAGTGGTTCACCCAGCGAAAGTCAAAGACGCCTCATCCCACGAACTAGACCGTGCGAGGGCAAAACTCGGAACTATTCTGAAGAAATTTACAAACGAACTCGAACGATATAGTGTCACCCTTTCCATAGAGACATTCCCAGGGACACACCGAATACTCTCAGGAGCAACCGATATAGGGGACTTCCTAGAGTATATGCCCTCCATTTTCCAGATAGCATACGACACATCACATACAACAGGGGACACTGACGAAGTCATCAAAGACATAATGCGTAACATTGACAAGATCAGAGTCTTTCATTTCTCCAACCGATGTGAAGAGGAACATCACATACCTATCTTCGACTTAAAAGGAGAACTCAACTTCAATAAGATAATCAGAACCATAAGATCAAGCGAATTCAGCGGAATGATTGTTCTAGAATACGAGCCAACCAGGTATAGGATGCTCGTAGAACGCGACCTGAAGACCCTAAGAAACGTACTCAACTACAATTGAAAAGAAGGAAAACACGGGAAAACAAAAAGGAAGAGCAGAAGGCTGAAAGGTTCCTTGCCCTCGTTTTCGTAAGGCATTATTGATACTGGCAAACGAAGAGTCTCCACATAGATCTTCGAGTCTAGCCTTGTCATCCTACTGATACTTTGCTTCTCAACAGGTTCATCCTAGTGGGACAACCCCTACAGCTGGAGCAAGCTTTTGGAGTATGGCTATCTCATTAGCTGCGCCATATATCGTAAGTTTCCCTTGCTCCAGAAGAGAACCACCGCCAATTGTCTTGACTTTGCCCATTATCATGTCATTCCAGGCATCTAAATCGACTTTCAACGTAAGGTCAGGGGCAGGATATAGCCCACTTCCAAACCCGGCTCCATCAGGACGGAAGATTATGTGGAATTCTTTCGAACCAATCTGGTAGTTGTGGACCCTGCCGTAGTATCCTTTTAGCCAGGCTTTCAGAATCTCCTTTGCTTTCGGGTTCTTGTTGATTGCTTCAACAAGCTTCTTGAAGCTATCCTCAATTTTCTGCACGTCTACCATAGCTCAACTCACCTTTAGTAATCGCATTTATTCTCTCTTTTTTCTCACTTTATTTCTCAGCATACTCCTTGATAGCATCTAAACACACTCGTCGTAGGTTTCCGGCTGAGACGCTACCGTACTTCTTGACGATCTTCTTCTCGAGCTTCTCCACAACGTCGTCTGGCAACACTAACTCGACATGGACTTTGTTAACGTCAAGGAACCATCTAGCCATGCTGCCAAAGTAGGGGTGCTCCAACATCCACTTAGACAGATCTTCCTTCTCTATACGGGATTTCCCAAGCCACTCACTCATTGTTCGAATCCTCCCTCTCTATTTTGTTAGAACATACTCCGCGTCTATCGCTGATTTGGTGTAGATTCCCTTCACCTTGTTAACTCTCCTGATGCCTTTCGAATCCTTCACAAGGATCATGAACCCCATCGGCCAGTCTAATGCTATTCTCTGAATATCGCCTTTCTTTCTCCCGATTTCTATTACTCCGCCCCCTGTAACCCAGTTCTCAAGAATTATCTTAGAGAGTTCCTCTGATTTGATTCCAGCGGCTTTAGCCATCTCATCGATTTTGCCTTTGATTTGAGGATTTAACTCAAACGTAATTTGCATTCTTCTTCTCACTTCCTTCTAATTTACCTCGTTCTTCATTTCTTTCGTAGCGCACTCCTGATGTATGGTTTGCCCCAGTACTCAGAGAATGTAACGCCTTCAAATGGATATCTTGTTGGTCCGATGTTTCTTGCCCTCTCGGGTACACCTAGGCAGAAGGCTGTTACAGGGCGCCAGCCATAGGGGATCCCAAAGTGCTTCATGACCATGTCGCGTCGCCTTTCGTCACCTATGCATGGGAAACTATCCCACCCGGCTCCAATTCCAAGGCCTGTTGCAGCTAACCACATGTTCTGCATAGCCATAGCAAAAGCCATGTCAGTTATCTCACGTATCGAAGACGGAACATAGGGTATATCGTAGTATTGATCTGAAGTGCAAGACAGGAGTACTACATCAGAGTTCTCCGGATACCTGAAAAGCGAGCCATCGAACATACCTTCGGTGGTATCCACTCTCGCTTCTCGTGCCTCATACCACAAGCGGTCTGCAGGCATCTCATACTTTGCCATTCCGAAAGCCAACGCTGCCGTCTCTTGAGCTAGGTCAGCTAGTAGTTTCTTTGATTCAGGGTCACGAATAACGATCCATTTCCAAGGTTGAACGTTCTCTGGTGATGGCGCGTGTCTTCCAGCGTCGATAATTCTTTCCACAATTTCGTCGGGAACCTTTTCACCCTTCTTAAAGTGCCTTATAGTTCTCCTAGAGTAGATCGCTTCAAAAACATCCAAAGACTTTGACACCTCCGTGCTAATTAGTTCGTTCTATTCTGTAACAAGTTTAAAAGCATATTGGATACCGTGAATCCCTTGATCAGGGGAAAAGAAGACTGATCTACTATCCTTGCACCCGCTCCCGCTAACTTGCTGCGAGCGTAAACACTCTACCTTTGAGTAACAAAGAAAAAGCGGACTCAATACAATACATTTCTTACAGTTATAGGCGCGACTACTGATAACCTAAACGCGCTTGAGGCTTATGTTCAAACGGTGAAGCCTATTGGAATTTGAAGAATGGGGCAACAGCATGATCGTCACTTATATAAGGATGGAGAACCGAAAGACAATTAACATTGGTGAACGAGAAACAAGAAAGGGAGAGAGAGGAAAACCTTGAGCTTCCAACAAATGATAAAGGGACAAGTTCTGAAGGCAGCTGTAATAGGAGGCGTGCTTGCACTAATCCTTATACTGATTCTAGGGCTAGTATTCGGATTCATTCTATTGCCAATCACGATGTCTTTAGAACTAGTGCTGTACGTTGTCGTCCTATGTATCTCAGCGTTCATTACAGGTTTCATAGTTGTCTACATAATCATGAACATGGCTATAAAGAGACTCTTAGCACTCTTCATGCCAGCACCCAAGGGAGAAAAGAAGAAGTAGTCGAATAACACCTTATCCAGCAAGCTACGAATAATGAACAGAACAAAGAGGAAAGAGATTATCCCGAGCTTAGTTGTTCAGGGAGAGACACATTGATGCTCTCCTTGCACTATTTTTTATTAATCTGTCGTCAATTACAGTTTTCCGTTATCGCAAAAGGTGGTGACAGGCTATCCCCAACATGGAGCCCGGTGATTTATCTTCATTTGATAGGGTACGTTCAGCTGTGCAGTTGGTTGAGGGTGACAGGGTTCCCGTAGTCCCTGAGATTACCTATGCTTGTGCTAAGCTTCTCAGCCTGAGGTTTTCGGAAGGCTCAAAGAGCCCTGAGAAGATGGCCAAAGCTTTGATAGCTGGGCAAAAAGAGATAGGCTACGATGGCATATATGCGGGGTGGGAATCCTCCTTCAATGTGATGGCGGAAGCTATGGGCTGCAAGATGAAGATCCCGGAGGACGGAGTTCCATGTGTAGAAGACCACATTGTCAAGCAAGCCGCTGACTTGGATAAAGTAAGGGTTCCAGACCCCTGGAA
>Ga0315309_1000332_pt1 | contig 28392 bp, 29 predicted proteins | sample TDP4_MG_FD_203080 | JGI IMG/M metagenome (GOLD analysis project Ga0315309, IMG submission 203080) | Freshwater sediment microbial communities from Lake Towuti, South Sulawesi, Indonesia - TDP4 | ecosystem: Environmental > Aquatic > Freshwater > Lake > Sediment | place: Indonesia: South Sulawesi...
CACTTGTTTATCCGCCCCAAGAGTTGAACCCTAAACTTTCCAGAGCGACCGTCATCAACGAACTCGAACTCTCCAATGTAACCAGTAAGCTGCATAATTCTTAAAACTCTGCCCAAAAGTTTAGAGGCCGGACTGATTACACATTCGCGTTTATTCCTCATTTCGTTGTTTATGATTGTTGTTAAGCCGTTTGCCAAAGTGTCCATGGACGTTTTCTCCGTTACTCATACTTCTTGAACCCGAGTTTTTGGGCTACCTCCCTAAAACAATGCCGACACAAATATAAATTGTAACGTCGAATGACAGGCCCGTATGACCCGCATCTGCTGCAAGGTCTTGTTCCCTTGCCATACTTTCTTTCTTTTTTAGGTTTCTGTTTGCCCATGTTTTCTCCTTCTAATCTATCCTATTTCAACTCGTAGGGCTTCCCTTGCGAACTCCATGGCTTCCTCTGGTGTTAGAGTGTGTTTTGAACCGATTCTCGCTTTTGCTCTTCGTCGGTTTTTCACGCGGTATCCTGGGCGGGCTATGGAGATGCAAACGTCCATGCCGAATATGCCTATTTCAGGGTCGTATTTTACACCCGGAATTTCGATGTGTTCCTTTATCCCAAATGAGAAGTTGCCGTGTCTGTCAAAGCCTTGCTTAGAAAGTTTGTTATCGATAACGGGTAAAACTTTCTTCAAAAATTCCATTGCCCTTTGTTTTCTAAGGGTTACAATACACGCTATTGGTTCACCTCTCCTGATTCCAAAATCCCTTATAGTTTTCTTGGCTTTTCTCTTGCATGGAGTTTGCCCTGTTAAGTTCTTCAAGACCTTTGTGGCTTTTTCTAGTGGTTCGCCGGATTTTCCGACGCTGATGTTAACTACAACCTTTTCGATTTTTGGTTTAAGCATGGGCTGTTGTTCCAATTTCTTCTGGCTTTCGGCTTTAGACAGCTTCGGTCGCCTCCGGTAAGGATATGAGCGGCTGCATCTCGCCTATCGCAAAGACGAAGTTCAAGACTGTTTGATAACGGTTGCCTTTCTCATCTTCAATTATTACCAGAGCGTTTCTACGCTTCTTCCCCTCTGCACTTTCAATTTCAACTATTTTGCCATGTTTTCCGACGTTTTTTCCACCGATTATTATCGCAAAATCATTCTCTTTCATTTTTATATGTTCAAGGACTTGTCTTTCTGGAAGGCTTATTTTCACAGTTTCAAGAGTTTTGTAAACATCTTCCTGCGGATTTTTCGGGTCACCGACCTTCACAAAAACATTTGAGCCGTCGTGAAGGTTAAGTTGTATACTTCCATTTTTCACGGTGGTTTTGTTTTCTATTCTGCACAGCTTGAAAACGGCTTCCTCTTTACCGATTGGGTTAAGGATTAAACCCTTTTTGGATGGTAGTACGCGGAAATGTTTGTCAACGTCCGGTATAGAGACGATGTCCATTAAACTCAAGGGAAAGTCGTCTTCTCGCCTAACCCTTGCATCCACTTGAATCTTTCCCTGCGAAACTATTGTTTTAGCCTCTTTCCGTGTCTTAGCGAACCCGAGAATATCGCGTAGAACTATGGCTAAGGGCAGGCAGTTTTCAAGGGAATGGGGTCCGGGAGAGGGTTTGACAACCCAGACATATTCCTTCCTATGAATTGGCCAGAATCTTGGCGCGGGTTTTCGCTTTAACCCTGCTGGTTCCCCCTTCTTGCCCAATTTTATGTTCCTCCTTCGGTTTTCTCTGCGACTTCCCGCTTTTTCCTTGCCTTTGGCGTCTCCTCTTTTTTGGTCACCTTGGCTTTCTCTTCCGCTTTTTTCACGGCGGGCTTTCTAGCTGCCTTTCTCCTTCTTCTTTTTGGTTTCTTTTCCACCGTTACTTTTTCTTCAATAGCCTCTTCTTTTGCCTTCACGACTTCCCCTGTGGGTTTCTCTACGACTTCTTCAGCTTTCTTGCCGACTTCCTTCTTCCTTTGCAAAACTTCTTTTCGCCATTTATCGTCAAGATTTAACTTCGTAATCATGACCTTGGAAGGATGTATGGGGACGAATATCGTAGTTCCGTCAACTTTCTCTCGTGTTAAACCTTCAACGTAGATTCTGTATTTTTTTCGGTCTACATCGGTTATTTTCCCTTCGAATCCCTTGTGATCGCCTCGCATGATGCGGACCGTGTCGCCGCTTCTAACTGGGAGGGCTTTAACTCCTTGTGAGGCTTTCAGTTCCGAGGAAAGGGGTGCGGCAAAAAGTCTGTGGCGTATGTGGTCTGGTGCTTGGTAAAGCATTCTCCTCTGTTTTGTCGGTTTTGTCACTGGTTTCATTGTCTGCATGAGCTTCCACCTATAATATTATGCTGGCGGCGCTCGCTATTCTCGGCCATCTTTCTGCAGCCTCTTTTGCTACGGGTCCACGGATTTCTGAACCTTTCATTTCTCCATCTGGAGTTATTATCACTGCTGCATTGTCTTCGAATTGAACCCAGACGCCGTCAGCCCTTCTGTAGGGTTTTCTTTGTCTCACAATCACTGCTTGGAAGATTTTCTTCCTCATGTCTGGTGTTCCGTGTCTGACAGAAACGGTTATTTTGTCTCCCACCGCGGCGGATGGATAACGTCGCAACCTTCCCTTGTAGCCCATAACCTGGACCAGTCGCAGTTTTCTGGCGCCTGTGTTGTCTGTGCATCTTAAAACTGAGCCGGCTGGCAGTCCCCTTGAAATTCTAGGTCCGTGTCCAAGCATTCCTTTTGCGACTAACGCCCTGTGCTTTGCTTTCGCTGCCATATCACTTCTCCTCCAGTTTCTCGACTACTACGAATGACACGGTCTTGCTTATCGGCCTGCACTCTGCTATTATTACTCGGTCTCCTTCCTTGGCGTCTATGCAGGGAGGGTTGTGAGAGGAAATGCGGCTGTGTCTTCTCTCATACCTCATAAACTTTGGAACATAGTGAAGATAGTCACGCTTCACTATCGCCGTTTTATCCATTTTTGCGCTGACGACAAATCCCTCTAAAACACGACCTCTTACTGGTAGGTCTCCGTGAAAGGGACAATTCCTGTCGCTGCAGGTTTTCTTTGGCTTTTTAAAAGTTAACGACATCACCACAGTCTCCTAACACGCCTTTTAAGGCGGTCTTCCGGTCTTCCGACCAGAAGTTTGCCGTCAATTTCAACAATTGTTCCATCAGAAAACTTAAAATGGAAAACCGCCGAGTCTTTGATGAGAATCTTCCTTTTTCCTTCATATAAAATTGTGAATGTGTTTCGCGTCTCATCTATTATTTTGCCGGATATTCCCACATATCCGGGATGTCTGCTCTTGGAAACATTGGCTTCGGTTCCGATGAATTCGTAGCGAACCACATCTGGCGTCACTTTCATTTCTTTTTCTTCTCCTCAGTCTTCGCTTTCCCCGCTTCGCTTTTTTGCTCGTTCTCTATGGTCAGTATGCGGGCAATAGTTTTGCGCAGTTCTCTTATTCTGGCGGGGTTCTCCACGGTACCGCCAGCTTTAATCATTGTTTTTAATCTGAGAAGCTCTGTTCTGAGCTCGTTAAGTCTTTTCGTCCGCTCTTCAGAGGGCATGTCCCGTATTTCTTTAACTCGCAGTATCGGCATCTATTCGGCTGCCTCCTCTTCTTCTCCGCTTGTTTCTTCTGGTTTTTCTTCGGCTGTTGCCTCCAACGTCTCTTCCATTTTTTTCTCCTCTTGAGGGGGGGCTTCGATTATTTGGAGTTTGTCCGGAAACTTTGCGTCTGGTGGCATTATCCTAACTCTCACGCCGAATATGCCGGGTTTTAATTGAATGTGGGCTTCGGCTTTTCGTATGTATTTTAGCGGTGGGTCCCCGCACTTCGGAAAGTATCCAGCTTTGAACTTCTCGAATCTCGCCCTTTCGGTCCTCAACTTACCACTTATTACTATTTCTGCGCCTAGGGCTCCAGCTTCCATAACTTGGTTTAGAGCCCAGAATCCGGCGCGCCTGAAATGTACACCCCTTTGCAGGGCTGCTGCCACTCGTGAGGCAACAACATAAGCGTTTAACTCTGGAATTTCAATTTCTGAGACTGAAATTTGAGGGTTTGAAACCTTAAATTTCTCCTCCAAAATACTTGCAAGATCTTTTATGGTTTCTCCACCGCGTCCTATCACCAATCCTGGACGCATTGCGTATATCACAATGTGTGTTCCCAGCGGAGTTTTTGATATAGTTACTCCGCCGTATCCGGCTCTTTCGAGTTTTTTCTGCAGAAATTCGTCGATTTCGGTCTTCTTCACGGATTCTGTTATGAAGTGTTTAACCGCTGCCATTATCCTTTTTCCCCTGTCTCCGGTTGCTCTTCTAGGGCTATTTCGATGTGGCATAGGGTTTGGAATTTCGGTGAGACTCTTCCATGGGCTCTTGGCGTGTACCGCTTAATTTTCATTCCTGGATACGCAGACGCGTGGCTAATCTGGAGTCTTTCGGTGTCTAAACCCTTGTATTCAGCGTTGGCTTCTGCTCCCTCAAGCACCTTTAGGATGTGTTTTGCCGCCTTTACAGGGTATCTGCCCGCATAAGCCTTTTCCAGCCCGTGGCGGTGTCCCGCCTTCTTTTTAAACCTTGTGAAGGGAACGGCCCGTTTTTTGGCTATAACATCACTTAAGTATGGCTTCGCTTGGGTAAGCATCATTCCCTTAATTGTTTTGCATATCTCTCTTGCTGATTTATGGGATACTCTAACCTCTCGACCGCTTGCTTTCACGGTTTTTTCAGGGTCTAATTCCTCTTCTATTATTGAGTATCCCCATTTTGGCACTTGACGTCTCTCCGAACTGTGCAAATGAACAGCGTTATAGCAATTTATATGGTTTTCCGTTAGCAAAAGTTATTTTTAGACCGCTTTGCGTTTTTTATGGGTTCCTAGAACCGCTATTTGGCTTCTAATATGTTTCCTTTCCATGTCTGCGGGTGATAAAGTGGATGTGCAAGGCAAAAGGTTTCTCCTTCAAGAATTTTCTGCTTGTTCCATTCGGGTAGTTCCGCTCTTTCCTGTACCGGCATCCACATCAAGTAAATGGTGAAAATTTGTCCTTTACGCTTCGTTCTGTGCGTCACTCTGATTTCATCTAGCGGTTTGAAGCCTAGCTTTTCCACTTGCCACTTCCTAAACCAAGGACTCCAATGATTTTCTAAGGCTATGGTGGCGAAGCCACTGGCACCCCTTTCGCTTTTTATCATATCCTCTAAGAGTACTCTTCCAAAATTGTGTCCCTTCGCTTTTCTTAAAACCCAGACACAATTCATCACGACTATGTTTTTGCCTCTTATTGGGTAGCCAGAAACCTCTGCGGGTGTGTATTCTATCTGTCCAACCACCTCACCGTTAAAAACCAACAGCTTCTTACAGAATCCTTTTGGGATGGCTTTCTCCAAATACTTCTGTCTATTCTCATACCGCCTAAAGGGCATAGGTGCTAAACATCTGTAAAGATATTTTTCATAAGTTTTGTTACCAGTAATATCTACGATTTTGGTTTGCAGAGTTGACATCGCCATCTTATAATTATAGAAGAGCTAGAACTTTTATTGTTTGAGCTTCGGCTTGTAGAATAGCAGTATTATTCCGGTTAATGCGAGTGCGATGCCTGCAAGTTGTAAGGGTTCAAAGCTTTCTCCAAGAATTGTCACCGAGAATATTGCTGCAGACAGTGGCTCTATCACGGAGAGTGTACTTCCCTTTGAGGATTCAACATGTTTTAACGCATAAGAAAAAAGAAGGTACGCTGTAAGTGAAGGGAACAGCGCTACAGTGAATATTAGTAGCCAAAGTTGCTGTGGATAGAATGCAATTTCCAAAACACGGAGGCATAGAACTGGAGTTAATGCCAAAGCGCCTATTCCATCGCCATAAAGCAGCAAAGTCCAGTTAGTATAAGTGTTTCTCAATCTTTTAGTCATCAAAAAGTAAAGGGCAAACAGAAGACTGGTTATCACACCAAAGGCTAAACCCATAAGGTTAGCGTTTAACCATGAAGCTTCATAGGCTTTTACAACCAGCGCGACGCCAGAAAAAGCCAGAATTATAGCAAGTATCACCGAGAAGGTCACTTTTTCTCTCAAGAATATCGAGGCATAACTTGTGACAAATATTGGGTAAGTGTAAAAGAGCACTGCGGCTATTGTGGCGGTTGTTAGTTGCACGGTGTAGAAGTAGGTTACTCTTTGAAGAGCCACAGCAAGAAGACCGAACACAAATAATTGTGACAAATCTTTTCTGTCAATTTTCAATAGAGTTCTTCTAAACAAGGCTATTGGAATTAACATGGCCATTGAGGAAATGAGAATTCTTAAGGCGGTTAGCGTCGCCGGATTAATTCCATATTCGAAAGCAAGTTTTCCAAAAATCCCCATCGTCCCCCATATGATGGACGCAGCAATGATTAGAAGATACCCATAGACCTCCTTCATAAACCTGCCAGAAAGACTTCTAGCTTAAAAAACTGTTGTATAGCTCCGAACGTTTTTACGATGCGTTTATGTTTAACGTAAAATTAAGTATTCTGTATTTGAGGCGAGTGTGAAAGAGTTGACCGCTACAAACAGTTTTATTTCAATGTTGCATGGTGCTGGCGGCACAGTCATGCACGATTTGGTTAAGAATTACATTCTGAAGTATTTTGGCAACTCAACCGGTTTCGAAGTGCCCCTTGAAGCCTTGGATGACGCAGCCGTTGTAGGCGACACAGTGCTAAAAAGTGACTCGTACGCCGTCAAGCCTATCTTCTTTCCTGGCGGAGACATCGGACGCTTGGCGGTTTCAGGTACGGTTAATGACATCGCAGTTTTGGGCGCTGAACCATACGCCTTGACCTGCGGCTTCGTTTTGGAAGAAGGCTTAGCACTGGCGGATTTTGAAAAGATTTTAGCGAGCATGCGGTACACATGCAAAGAAGCTGACGTTAGCATCGTTACTGGCGACACGAAGGTTGTTGAGAAGGGAAGCCTAGGCGGTTGCATAATAAACACTTCTGGAATTGGCAGAAGAACTCAGGCTTTGGAGAAAAATCTTGAAGTCGTTAAGCGGTTTAAAAGGGATTTTAAGGCGCGTTGGATTCTGGACTCAAACCTTAGGGCAGGCGACAAAATAATACTGTCTGGAACTGTTGGCGATCACGGTTTGGCTGTTTTATCTGCGCAGGAAGGACTACGCTTTGGAAGCGGCATAAAATCTGATGTTAAGCCCTTAAACAGCTTAATCCAGCGATTCCTCGGAGAGGTTGGCGGCGTAGTCGCCATGAAAGACCCGACCCGTGGCGGCTTAGCCGACGCCCTCAACGAGTTCAGCGAAAAATCCCATGTAGGCATACTGGTTCAGGAAGATAAAATTCCTGTACGGGAAGATGTGCGGGTGGCATGTGAAATGCTTGGTTTAGACCCGCTTGAAATCGGCAACGAGGGAAAAGTAATCATAGGCGTAGTAAAGGAAAAGGCTGAAGAAGTTTTGGAATTTTTGAGCACAACGAAAGAAGGGAAAGAGGCAGAAATGATAGGCGAAGCAACATCAGATTTCACTGGCGTTGCCACGCAAACGGTTGTCGGCGGAAAAAGAATAATAGCAAGGCCTGTGGGAGACCCTGTGCCAAGAATATGCTAGTCAACGCTTACCCTTTTGTTTGCATTTTTCGATGAAATCTCCTCGCACTGGATAAAATATGTCGAGCATTATGAATGGGTCACTGTCTATGGCTGTGTCGCTATGTGGAACATTGGCTGGAACACAATAAAAATCGCCTTTCTTGACTATGCGTTCTTCATCACCATTTTCAACCTGGCCTTTCCACAGTAAACCATCCCGACTTGTTCATGTTGGTGCGAGTGCAAAGGCACAGTGTTTCTTGGTAAAGTTATGTTCAGGACCATCATCATTCTTTCGCCGTGCAGACCTGTTAAAATAACCGTTTCCAAACCTTTCATCTGCACAATCTTTGGGGCTTTAGCAGGGTCGATGAAGTATGGAATCTTCTTTTCCTTCACTTTTTTAGCCTCCAACACTCGATCATTTTGGTTTTCTCCATAAATCCGAAACTCGTCCAGCTTTCACAAGCTTCCACTTTCCAAAGAAATCCTTCTTATAAAAATGATACAGGCCGCATCGAGTGCACTGCATAATCCTTCTGCTCTTATCAAAATCAATCTCATACAACTCTAGGGGCGAACCGCAATCAACACAGTTGCCCATGTAAGTTTTCTCAGTCTTTCCGTTCATTTGAAACCTTCCTGGAGAGTGCAGAGAATAAGATAAGAAACACTTTATGTTTAAAACTTACTAAACACCTTTTTTGTCTCTAAAAAGGTTTTTCATAGAAATGGAATCAAGATGCTTAGCACCGCTAAAATGTTATCATGGAGGGTAAACGTGCCCGCTTGCTATTTTAATGGACAGCTAGAGTTTTTCAAGGATTTTCTTTTTCTTCTCGTCGTACTCCTCTTGTGTTATTGCTCCCATATCTAGCAGTTCTTTGAGCTTCTTAAGCTCCTCCAGAGGTGTAGGTGCCACGGTCACTTGAGGCATAGCTTTAGCCGCTTTCGCCCGTTTCATCCCCTCTTTCACTATATTTACAAGCTTCTCAGCCTTTTCTTTGGGTATAGCAGGTATTCCAGCGACGCCGTGCCGAGTGGTCTTGAAGAATCTGCGTATTTCTTGGGTTAAGCCAGGGGCTGACACTTTAACTTCGCTTGAGAAAACTCCCTTCTCAAGGTCTATTGCCGTTATCTCTTCGTAGGGAATCACCTGAATGCTTTCCCTCATCCCAAGCATCATTGGATTTCTGACTATTAGTTTCCTATCGGTTGCAAAGATTATGTTTGGTGTAGTCAAGCTGCCTCCAGGCGTTATTCGACTCTGTCTTGCAACAAGCAAAACCTTCTCGTCAGGGTCCAAATGACCTTGAATTTTCCTTACTTCGTTCCTCTCCTCATCCGTAAAACTTTCTGCCGCCAATTTCCTCTTCAACCCCAATATTGTTTGAAACATTTTTCTTATAATTCTTTCTCTGACTTAATTAATTCAGAACGCCATTAATTTGTCTTCGCCCATATTCTGCATGTTCCTTCAATGCTGACCATGCAGGCGCCCATTGGCCTCTGCGGAGTGCAAGCCTTCATGAACAGTGGGCATTCTTTTGGCCTAATCTTGCCAATCATTACCAGGTGGCATTGGCAACCCGGCGGTATATCCTCGCCCTTCTTAACCCTTATGCCGAACTTTTCACGGGCATCATAGCACAGGTATTCTTTTCGTAATTTCAAGGCGGAGGCAGGTAACCTGCCTAGACCTCGCCAATCTCCATCAGCGACTTCGAACGCCTTACTCATCAACTCTTGCGCTTTCACGTTTCCTTCCAGGCTCACTGCACGCGTATACTCGTTCTCTAAACGAGCCGAGCCTTCGTTCAGCTGTTTCAAAACCATGTAGATGGCGAACAGAACGTCTAGGGGTTCAAATCCAGCCACAACTGTTGGCATGCGATACGCTTTGGGGAAAATTTCGTAGGGCTTTAAACCGATAATGGTGCTCACGTGGCCTGGCGCAATAAAACCGTCAATTTGTAAGTCACCGATTCCTAACAAAAGCTCCATGGCAGGCGGAATCAAGCGATGAGAAACCAGAAAGCTAAGGTTTTCGGGCGGTTTACGCAAGATTTCTGCGGCAGTGGATGGCGCTGTTGTTTCGAAGCCGATGGCGAAAAAGGCAAATTCCTCACGCGGCTCTTTTTCAGCCATCTTCACGGCATCGATGATGCTGTAAACGACTCTGACATCCGCGCCCTCAGCTCTGACGTCGAGAAGAGACATTTTTGAGCTCGGCACACGTAGGACATCGCCAAAACACGCCACAGCTACTCCTTTCAAGGCTAGTTCCACAGCCTCATCAATCTCAGAGGCAGGCGTTACGCAGACTGGGCATCCAGGTCCAGCGATAACTTCAATTTTAGAGGGTAACAGACTGCGTATGCCAAAGTGCGTGATAGTCCATTCATGTGTGCCGCAGACGTGGCAGATTTTAACGCTTTCTTTCTTCGGCGCAATTTTGTGAATTTTTTCTGCTATGCGTTTTGCCACTTCTGGGTCTCTAAACCTCAGTTTCTCAGCCATTTTTGGTCAACTTACATCTTTATTTTTGTTGAATCTAGACTTCGGCTTCGAGAATTTCGCTCCATAAACGTATGGTTTCTTGGGCTTCTTTTTCATCCAAAACTTGGATGGCGTAGCCCGCATGAACCAAAACGTAGTCGCCTACCTTGGCATTTACAAGTGTCACATTAACTTCTCTTAAGACGCCCTCTCCAAAATCCACTCTGGCCTTGTCCTTTTCAACGCTTACGACCTTCGCTGGAATCGCCAAGCACATGCTTATCAGCACCTAACCAAAAATGACACAAAAATAAATCAGTTATGGTTTAAAACTGGAAAAAGCCGGCTGCAACAGCTTGACCGAAGGATGAACCACCGTCGCCGGGCGGAACAACCTCGTGAACCAGAAACTTTAAACCAGCATCTTCAACAATTTTTCGCATCCTCAAAGTTAGAATTTCGTTGCATGCGACTCCGCCTGAAAAACCGATGTTTTTAACGTTTTTTTCTAATGCTTTTTCGATGGCTAATGTGGCTAAGCCCTCGGCTAAGTATGCATGTGCAGAGTAAGCCAAATCCGCTTCAGAATGCTTTTCTCTGTTTTCGAATATCTCATATAACATTTGCGTGGTGTCTAGTGTGTTGCCTTTTATTATGGGTTTTAGTTTAAGCGCATCCTCGCCTCTTATTGCGGCTGACTCGAGTTTCATTGCTGGTTCGCCTTCATACGTGCGTTCATAACATATGCCTAAAACAGCCGCAACAGCGTCCAATACTCTTCCGCAGCTTGTTGTTCCAATTATGCCACGGCTCTTTTCGAGCTGATGAAGGACTATTTGAATTTCCTTTTCGCCGTTTGGAAAATGCCGCTTATTTTGTAGAAGCCAGTCTTCCACATCCGCCCTTTTATGGAGCATGCCAGCAGCCATTCTCAGCGGGTAACGAGTGGCCAAGTCCCCGCCGATTAAGGGTTGTTTTTCAAGATGAGCTACACGTTTGAAGTCAAAGGATTCTCTGGTGCAGAGTAGGATTTCGCCGCCCCACGCCTCGCCATCAACGCCATATCCATAACCGTCACAGCAAATCCCCACAATTTCTTTAACGTCATGTTCGGCCATCAACGCGGCAATATGCGCGTAGTGGTGCTGAACTTGAACCAAATGCCAACCGTTTTCCTCTGCCAAATCATGGGCAAGCTTCGTTGTTGTGAATTTCGGGTGCAAATCACACGCAACAGCCTCAACTTTGCTGTTTGTTAGGCGGATTAGGTGTTTCGTCGCGTTCTCCAGAAAGTCTCTTGTTTCGATATTTTCCACATCGCCTACGTGCTGGGAGATAAAGGCTTTATTTCCAAGCAAGACGCACGCCGTGTTGTTTAGCTCTCCGCCCAAGCCTACTACGCATCGCTTCGCTTCCTCTCTGAGCATTATTGGGGCTGGCGCATACCCCCTTGAACGCCTTACAAAAACCAAGTCTTTGTTGTGCACGCGCACAACAGAGTCGTCGCATCTGTGGGCTATTTGCCTATTGTGAAACAGGAAGTAGTCGACAGTGTCGCCCAGCTTCTGCAAGGCTTCTTCATCATCCTTTATTATTGGTTGGTTTGGCGGATTAGCGCTTGTCATCACAAACGCAGGTTCGTTCACTCCATCAAAAAGCATGTAGTGCAAACCAGTGTATGGCAGCATAACCCCAACATTATGCAAACCCGGGGCAATCAAATCAGACAGATAATAAGCGTCGCTTTTATTCAACAGAACTATTGGGCGAATGTAAGAAGATAGAAGTATTGCTTCGCTTTCACTTACTTCTGCAAAAGTTTTTATAGCTTCCATGCTTCGAGCCATAATAGCGAAGGGCTTCTGCCTTCTGTGCTTAACTTCTCTAAGCCTAACTAAAGGCTCGTCCTTGGTTGTCGAAGTGGCAACGTGAAAACCGCCGTAGCCTTTTACGGCAACTACAAGGCCTTCTGAAAGAAGTTTACCCGCTTCCCTAATGGGGTCTCTGTGTTCAATTAATTCGCCTTTTCGCGTTGTTAGATAGGCTTTTGGTCCGCATCTTGGACAAGCCACTGTCTGGGCGTGAAAACGCCTGTTTAACGGGTCTGTGTATTCGCTTTGGCAGAAGCTGCACATGTTAAAATCCTGCATGGTTGTGTTCTCACGGTCGTATGGCAACCCCTCAACGATGGTATATCTCGGACCGCAGTTTGTGCAAGTAATAAAAAAGTATTCGTGTCTTTGGTCTTTCGGTTCTCTGAGTTCCTCTCGACATTCGTCACATATGGCTATGTCCGGCGGAATAACCGAACCCGAAAGCTCCGCTTCCTCAGAACTTTTATGGATTGTGAATTTCTCGTGTTCGCTTTCACCCTTAAGTCTTGTTACGATAACCTCGTGGATTCGTGCGAGAGGAGGCTTCTTTTCCTTCAAATCTCGCATGAAATTCTGGATGTTTTCTTCTTCACCTTCAAGGAGTATTTCCACTCCAGCATCGCCCCTGTTTCTAACATAACCTTTCAAACCGTTTTTCACAGCTTTACGGTAAATGAAGGGACGGAAGCCTACGCCCTGAACTATGCCGGTGACATTGACTTTAACACGCAACTTGTATCTCTTCATGTTAGAGGTATTCAAATTCCCCTACTTGAACAGCTTCTCTTCCTCTTCATCCCGTAGACGTAGACTTCCAAAGACAGCGACAAAACCAGCTACAATGAAGTTGATGAGCAGCAACACCAGGGCTGTGCTTCGCATGTTCAGTATTATAGCTAAACAGACTGCAAGAATTGTCAACCCGCAGAAAACTATTATGAAAGATTTTTCTAATAGTGAGAACTTGACCAAGGGACCACCGCCATCATGTTTTGTTTGTAGCAATCTAGTAATTTTAAAGTATAAACTTTGTTGTTGTCCGTAACTCCTCAGGATGGTGATTGTCAGGGCTTAACCCAATTAGGCAGCCTCTTTTCTATAAACGCTCTGTGTCCCTCTTTTCCCTCATCTGTTTGCAAAATGTTGATCAGTTCTTTTACGGAGTGCTCTAGTTCTTTATACTTAAATCGCTTGTTTAATAACTTCTTTATAATTTTAATCGACGATGGTGCTGCTCGCATCGTACTTATCGCCAGCTTTTCAGCTGCTGTTATCAGTTCCTCGGCAGGAACAACTTTATTCGCAAGGCCCATTAGCTTAGCTTCCTCTGCACTAATAGCCTCTCCTGTCAACATCATCATGCTAACGTTGAGTTTTCCAATGAGATATGCACCCATCACCGAGGCCACGGGTGGAATAGCCCCAATAAGCGCTTCGGGTACGGCGAAAGTAGCGTTTTCTGAGGCAACAACAATGTCGCATAACATTGCGATTTCGCATCCACCTCCATAAGCGGGGCCATTCACTGCTGCGATTACTGGCTTTGGCAACTGAACAATCTTCCTTATGGTTGGCGCGGCGAATTGTAGGAAGAAGGCTTTTATGTCTTCTGAAGTTTCTAAGCCGCCGACCTCCTTTATATCATCGCCAGCGCAGAAGGCTCTGCCCGCACCCGTGATTATGACAGCGCGTATTTCCCTATCTTTTTCAGCCTGGTCTAAGTTTTCATATATCTCACGCCATAACTTTCTGTTTAGTGCGTTAAGCACGTTCGGTCGGTTCAATGTTACCCACGCTATAGAGTCTTTCTTCTGATACAACGTACACTCAAGCGCCATTGTAAAATTTCACCCAGTTCTCGATTTAACGCCACTAACTATTAAAATTTGTTTTCAGTTGCGCCAAAAGCACTGTCTGAGTGCCACGAAAATATTTAGCCACTTGATATGGCTTTGTACTTCCACAGATGCCCTAGGGCTTTGACACATCGTTCAATCGAAGAGTAGACAGGAAGGTTTTCTTCTTCAAGCTGAGCGGTATATGACTCTACAGTGTCTTTGAACCCTATTAGGTACGTTGAGATGGGTTTTTGTTCGCGAAGTCCTTCCATTATATCGTGTATAACATTCTTTACGTCAAAGATTGGAATAAGCCTCGGCACTACTACGAATAAAACCGCTATACTGTCGACACTCCCATCTTCCAACGCCGCTTGGAGCGCTATCTTTATACTTTCTTCAGGCCCGACAGCCTCAAATAACGGTTCAATGTCCACTGGATTACTCACCACAGCCCATGATGGCATATTACTCCTTATTCGACTTAGAGTCTCGTTGGATAGGGGTGCGAGCTCCAAACCTTGTTTGGCACATTCATCAGCCGCCATCACACCACCCGCACCAGTAACGGTGATTATGGCAACTCTGTTTCCTTTTGGCATGGGTTGTAAGGCGAAAGCTTTAGTTATGTCTAGGAGGTCCTCGAGGTCACCATTTACGCGGATGACGCCGGCCTGTTTACACACAGCATCAAAAATTTCGTCCTTCACTGCAAGTGAACCCGTATGAGACATCGATGCCTTTTGGCCGGGAACACTCCTCCCTGACTTAAGTACGATTATGGGTTTTTTCTTAGCAACCTTCTTAAACACTTCAAAGAGTTTTTTGCCATTCTTCACTCCTTCCATGTAAATCGCAATGACTTGCGTGTCTTTATCTGCAGCTAGGTATTCCAAAACTTCTGCGTCATCTACATCACACTTGTTTCCAAGCCCTACGATCTTGCTTATTCCGAAGGGCTGCTTTGAGACTATCCACCAAAATGCTGCTGCCGCAAAAAGACCTGTCTGGGCGATAAAGGCTACGTTGCCCCTTTTAAGCTTTGGAAGCGGTGCGAAAGACGTCGTAAAATTGTTTGAGGTGTTCAGGATGCCGGTTGTGTTTGGTCCGATTACCCGAATTCCAGCTTTTTTTGCGATCGCCACAACCTCATCCTCAAGTTTTTGTCCCTCCTCACCAGTTTCACGAAAACCAGAGGAACAGATAACCACGCCTTTAACGTGTTTTTTGGCGCAATCCTTCGTTACTTCTGGAACTCTAGATGAAGGCACAATTATTATCGCTAACTCAACATCCTCGTCTATTAAGCTGACCTCGGGATAGGCTTTCAAACCTAAGACTTCGTTCGCATTCGGGTTCACTGGGTAAATTTTGCCCCTGAATCCCAAATCGAGCAAGTTTTTCAGCAAGGAGTGACCGAACTTAAGGGGGTTGCGTGATGCCCCTATGACTGCGACGCTCTCTGGTTCAAAGAAACATTTTAGCTCATTAAGCTTCTCTGCTTCTGCATCCATTTTGACCACTTTAACTACTTAGCAAAACTTTTGGGTTTTAATACGTTTCGAAGGGAATTCGGTGATTAAAACATAGATAGCTTGTATTCGTTGAAAGACGTCAGTCAAGATTGTTAACGCTTAACAAATGCAGAATAAGCAGCGTCTTTCTAAAGTCTTCCTAGAAAGTAGCGGTCGGGATCAAAGCAACGAACGAGTAATGTCTCTTTCAGCCCCGGTTTTTCTAATATCAGTAAGTTTTCAGAAATTTTTGGGTACCATCCCATATTTTGTGCAACAGCCGATATTGCCTTGTCCTTGTCCTCTCTTTCTTCGAGATAGATTTTCTTTAACACCAGCTCCTTCTCAATTTTCTCAAACACCGCACGGTCTGTGACAACCTTTTTTACGTTTTTACCAGGGCAGGTAATGTATGGCACTTCTTCGACAAGACGCCTCTTGTCATGAAGCAGTGTTATTATGACCTCCTTCGCCGTCGTTGAAGCGTCGTTAGCGCCTCCGCTACCAAAGAGGAACAAGTCGCCAACTTTTGTAGAGTTAATATTACCGTACTTGTCTGTTTGGCCGGCGGACATGCAGGCGAGCATTCTGGTGTTATTTGCAACATAGCCAAGGATGCTTAAGGTATCGGTTAGCATGGGACAGGACTCCATCCCTCTGACAGATACCAAGAAGGGCTGTCCAGGCGGAGGCAGAAATCCTAAAAGCCCCAGTTCTACCAGAAGATGAACACTCGTATCCTTAGAGCGAAGCGTATACGTGGCGACCCAAGCGGCAAGATGAGAGATTCCGATACCTGCAAGAACGGTATTGTACCCATACCTTTGGACGGAGTCTACAATTTCACGAGCAGCGAAAACAACCGCTCTTTCCGTTCTATTTGCAGGGGCATCCGATAGATTCTTGGCGATCTTCAACGCGTCAGTTTTCCAGGTAGCATAAGAGACGCGACCTCGAAGCATGTGGAGGCGTTCAGGACCAAGCTTGCGAAGAAAGTCTTCATGCAAGTTTACCTCAAGTATCCACTCTTTTATCCAACCGTCCGCTGTGTTCTTCTCTTTAAAAGCCCTCTGCAATTCTTTGGCAAATTCAACATCTTCTCCGTATCCATCACCGTCATGCCCACGACAGCCGTACGGGTGCATACCAAAAGGCGCTTCAACGACACATTTTACAATGTCTGCAGGCACCTTGACATTGAATGAATGTTTACGCAAATACTCGGTGCTTACAATTTTTTCTACGCTGAGTATTACACCGCCTTTACTAGCGAACGCTCCATAAGCCTCTTCGGTTGGAGGAAGAATAGGAATGGCGTTTCCAGTGGGGTCAGCGCAGTAGGCATGCATTATTGCAATGTCAGGCGCTAATGGCTTGATTATGCTAACTTCCTCACCGTTAAATGGATCAGCTATTTTCTTATACAGCATCCGTTCCTCGTTTTCCTCGGCTATAGAAGAGCCTTTCAGCGAGCGAGTAGGCATAAAGGGAAGGTTGAGGGCTGCTGCCATTAAACGTTGAATCATTGTAAGCAAAGACCAGTTTTCTATTTCTAATCCTTGACTTATCGCTTGCTGTAGTACTCCAGACATAACTGGGCTGGGAAGTATTAGACCAGCATAACTGGCTATTAGACGCTTAACCATTCCAGCTGCGATCATGATATTGATGTTGTCAACGCCGCCCAAGCAACTGACTGTAAAATCAGCCTTTCTGCCATGAAATTGTCGAACAATCTCGTAGGTTAAAGCAAAGGGAAGATAAGCCGAATATAAATGCATCCCTGGTTTGATGTACTTTTGAACAGCTTCGTCAAGGCCCATAATTTTACTTTCGCCTTCTATGGGTGGAAGCTTGAAGTACTTATCAAAAATATTGTCCAAACTCTTCAATGTTCACCCCTCGACAAGCTGTTTTAAATAATAATCTTTTAAAACTTTGCAAATCGGTAAGCGTTAAAGAGTGATAAACTTGGCACTTTTCTACAAATCGCCTACGGAAAAGTGAATGTTTCTAAAAGTATAAAACCCACCTCGGAGGTGTTTCATATTCTAAGGGAGATGAATGTGGTGTCTCGAGTCGTCGTAAAGGGTCCAATGGAACTTCAAAGGGAAGTTTTCAATAAAGGATTATGCTCGGCTTGCGGTGCTTGTGCAAACCTCTGTCCCTACATCGAGATGGCTGATGGCAGAGCTGTTATGATCGATTCTTGCGGCCTAAGCGAAGGAAAATGTTACGACTTTTGTCCCAGAACGTACATCGACGTGCCTACACTTGACGAAAAATTGTTTGGCGCATACAGAAGCGAACTAGCGATCGGTTCAAACGTGACTGTCATGAAGGCTAAGGCTAAAGACAATGAAATCAGATCAATCGCCCAATACGGGGGAGTAGCATCGGCGCTCACGGCCTTCGCCTTGGAAAAAGGTGAAATAGACGCTGCAGTTTTGACAAAGTCCAAAGACAAAATCAGTTCAACACCCACGATTGCTCGGAACAGAAAGGATGTACTTGAGTGCGCGGGTACAAAATACGTAGTATGCCCCGCAGTCACAGAAGTTGTAGAAGCCATAAGGCAGGGAACACAAAAGATTGGCGTAGTTGGAACTCCATGCCAAGTGACCGCTATCCGCAAAATGCAGGCTTCGAAATTTGAAATTGAAGCAGATGAGATAGGGCTGGTAATAGGCTTGTTCTGCACATGGGCGCTTTCACCTCAAGCGTATAACTATATCAGAGAGCTGGCTGGTTCCAGAAACGTAGTGAGACTTGACGTACCCCCTCCTCCGGCAAATGTCTTCATCATCGAAACTGAAGAAAAACGAGTGGAAGCTCCTCTCGACGAGATTAGAAAATTCATTATGCCCTCATGTAACGTCTGCTTCGACATGACCAACGAATTCGCAGATATTTCTGTTGGGACGGTAGAAGGCGACGAACAAAGGAATACGGTGATAGTCCGAACACGTTTAGGCGAAAAATTTTTCCAGCAAGCCAAAGAAGCGGGAATAATCGAAACAGCACCGCTAGAAAAGGAGAGATTTAATCACTTGTGCGAGGCTTCTTTGAATAGGAAGAGGAGAGCGCTTAAAGAGATGGAATCTCGGAAAACATCCTATCTCATAATTAGAGGGGAGGACAGATCAAAACTAATCTTATAGATGGGAGGTTTTGCTTTATGTCGTATGTTGCAATTGATGACTCTGGTAGAAGAGCGCTGTTAATGGGAGACGAAGCAATTGCGAGAGGTGCTCTCGAGGCTGGGGTTCATTTCTGCTCCGGCTATCCAGGAAATCCTGCCTCAGAAATATTGGACACTTTGGCGGGTGTTGCAAAGAAATTTGATTTTTACGTTGAATGGTCCGTAAATGAGATTGTGGCGTTGGAGGCAGCGGGGGCTGCCGCTTTTGCGGGATTGAGGGCGCTGACCGCCATGAAAAATCTGGGAGCTGATGTTTGCGCCGATTTCTTGATGGCTGTCAACCTTTCGGGCACAAGAGGAGGCTTTGTCTTAGTTACTGGCGACGATCCATCTGCCCACTCTACAACCACAGAGTTAGATACACGAAACTACGCTAGGTTCGCAGATGTTCCGTTGTTGGAGCCCGCCACCATGCAAGAAGCCAAGGACATGACCAAATGGGCCTTTAATCTTTCCGAAGATCTCGGGGTCATTTGCATGTTGCGAACCTCAACGAGACTTTCGCATTCAAGAGGCGTCGTCACACTTGGACCAATAAGGCGCGATAAAAGGTTGGCCAATTTTGGTTCGGAAGACATGTGGACATCTGGTTCGTCCAGAATCGCATGCATGTTTCACAGCATTCTACATGAAAAGTTGAAAAGGGCTAAAGAGAAGTTTGAAAATTCAGAGTTCAACTGGTATGTGGGCGAAAAGGACGCCGACTTCGTCATTGTAACATCTGGAACAGGATGGCCGTACTCTTCCGAAGCGGTGAAACTGCTTGGACTTGAAAACGAAGTGGGAATACTGAAACTCGGAACTACGTGGCCCCTTCCCGAGAAACTTGTCGCAACTCATCTAAAACATGCAAAAGAAGTTTTATTTGTAGAAGAAATTGACCCGTTCCTAGAACAGAACATAAAAATGTTGGCCGCAGAATTAGCCGTTGAGGGCGTAGGTCCCATAAGATTCTACGGTAAGAAGTCAAACCATGTTCGAAGCGAGTTCGGCGCTGGCACTGGCGAACTGGACGTAGATGCTGTGATAAGAGCCTTAACGGAAATAAAGAGACTGGAGTACACTCCGACAAGAAAAGAGTACTTTGAAAAGTCTCAAATATTATTGAGTTCCTACGTGCCTTCCAGATCCATGGGCTTTTGCGCTGGCTGTCCGCACAGAACGTCTTTGTGGGCGATAAAGAAGGCCCTGAAATGGGATGGAAGGGACGGAATTGTTACAGGGGACATCGGATGCTACAGTCTCGGATTGTTGCCAACAGGGTTCTCCGTGGCAAAAACCCTACATTGTATGGGAGCAGGAATAGGAACAGCAAATGGCTTTGGAAAACTGAAAAGATTTGGCTTAGACAAACCCGTTATAGCACTCGTGGGAGATTCAACATTTTACCACGCATGCATACCAGCTTTGATAAACGCCCATTGGAACAGCTCTAATCTTCTGTTGGTGGTCTTGGACAACAACACTACGGCGATGACTGGGCATCAACCTCACCCGGGCAGCGGAATTAACGCTTTAGGATATCAGTCACCGAGAATTCCAATTGAAGATGTATGTAAAGCCATTGGAGTCGATGTGAGGGTTTGTGATCCATTCGATTTAGATGAGGCAGTTCGAAACCTGTGTGAAATGCTTCAAGCCGAGGGGGCAAAGGTGCTGATCTTCAGGCATGAGTGCCCGCTCGCATTTCCAGAAGAGAAAAAAGCCAAGGTTCGTGTGGATGAGAATAAGTGCATAGGCGATGGATGTGGATGCGTGAGATTTTGTACTCGAGTCTTTGGGTGTCCGGGAAACATTTGGGATTATGAGAAGGCGAAGGCGAAGATAGACGAGGTCATATGCAATGGATGTGGAGTTTGCGCCAAACTTTGTCCGGCAGACGCTATCATAGTTGAAGAGGAAGCGTGAAATAATGGTGGAAGAACCATTAAACATAATCATAACTGGTGTTGGAGGACAAGGAAATGTGCTAGCCTCTCAAATATTCGCGACAGCAGCGGTGAAAGATGGATTTTATGTTTCTACTGGAGAAACGTACGGAGCTGTCCAAAGAGGGGGAGCGGTGATGAGCCACGTTCGACTCTCCAAAGAAAGTCAGTATGGTCCACTCATACCACTGGGAAGAGGCCACATAATTCTAGGCTTCGAACCAATAGAATGTCTACGCACGGTTGGCAGTTTTGGCAACGAAAAAACCAAGGTGATCGTAAATCCTAGATCAATTTATCCTATAGACGTTCTTTCAGGCATGGCAAAATATCCAGCAGTAGATGACGTTTTGAAAGCCATAAAAGAGCTAGTCTCCAGCGTCCAGGTGGTTGAGGCTACAGAACTTGCGAAAGAGACGGGAGACTCAATAATGCAGAATATAGTCATGGTGGGGTGCTTGGCAGGCTCAGGGTTTACTCCTGTAAAAATTGAAACTTTAGAGGGAGTAATCGATGAAATGTTCACGAAAAGACACCCTGAAGCAAATCTGAAGGCCTTCAGATTGGGAGTAAAAGAGATTAGAAGGACTAAGCCCCTTTAACTAGAAATCTTTCTAGGGTTCAGCATATCTGCTCCATGAAATCTGTCGCGCGCATAACGGGGGTTTATAACAGGAAAACTGCGCCTTTAGAGGTTGGCTTAACGACTTTCAAATACGCGGCTAAGACTCCCTTGTTAACTTTTGGTTCCGGAGTTTTCCATTGTTTCAGTCGTTCTTGTAATGTTTCTTCTGAAATCTTCAAGTCGAGCTTACGGTTCGGTATGTCTATTAAGATGGTATCCCCGTCCTTAACCACTGCAATGGGTCCACCATTGGCGGCTTCAGGTGTAACGTGTCCTATGCAGGGCCCCCTCGTAGCACCCGAAAATCTGCCGTCTGTCACCAAGGCAACCTCACTTCCGAGTCCTGTCCCCATCAAAGCAGCGGTTGGCTTGAGCATCTCTCTCATTCCAGGCCCTCCCTTTGGTCCCTCGTACCTTATCACGATAACCTCGCCAAGACTTATTCCGTGCTTCATAATCGCTTTCAAGGCAGCTTCTTCGGAATCGAAGACCTTGGCAGGGCCTTCAAACTTTAGCATTTTTGGATCAACAGCGGATTGTTTAACCACCGCACCTTCAGGAGCTAAGTTTCCTTTCAATATCGCGATTCCTCCCTCTTTGTGAACTGGGCTGTCTTTCGGTCTTACGACTTCTCTGTTTAACACGGTGGCACTTCTAAGGTTCTCTCGGAGGGTTTTTCCATTGACGGTTAGCAGATCTTGATGAACATGCTCTTCCAATTCTTTGAGCACAGCAGGTATTCCTCCAGCCTCATCAAGTTCCTTCATCGTGTAGGGTCCACCAGGGTCCATATCACAAACATGCGGTGTTTCTCTGCTGAGCTTATCAAATAACTCCAGAGGTAGCTCTATCCCCAACTGCGATGCAATTGCAGGAATGTGAAGGACAGTGTTTGTGGATCCTCCTAACGCCATGTCTACTCTGATGGCGTTTCCGAATGCTTCATAAACCATGATGTCGTGAGGTCTGATATCTTCTTCTATAAGCCTCATTATTTGTGCTCCCGACTGCTTAGCTATCCTTAATCTTCTTGCATCAACCGCTGGGATCGTGGCGGATCCTGGTAAAGACATTCCAAGCGCCTCGGTTATGCATCCCATAGTGTTTGCAGTGTACATGCCTTGACAAGATCCAGCACCGGGGCATATATAATCAGACAGCTCCATGGTTTCTCTCATCATTTCTTCAGATGGGCCCAACCACATTGTTAGAAACATGAGTTCTAATCCCTTCGAACCTGTTAATTTCTGCCCTCTAAAATATCCCGGAAGCATAGGCCCTCCGTTAACGACTATCGTTGGAATATCAAGATGGGCCGCTGCCATCAACATTCCGGGAACTATCTTGTCGCAGGAGCTTATCAAAACCATGCCGTCAAGTTTGTGTGCTTCAACCATAATCTCTATCGAAGCCGCTACAATATCCCTGCTTGGAAGGGAATACCTCATGCCCTCATGCCCCATCGCGATACCGTCACAGACTGCAATTGTGTGAAATTGAAGCGGTGTGCCCCCTGCCGTTCTTATTCCAGCCTCAACAGCCTCTGCCACTCTATTGAGATGCACATGTCCGGGTACAAGATTAGTCCAGCTGTTAACCACAGCCACCAGTGGTCGATTGAGTTCTTCATCGGTAAAACCGCATGCTTTCAGCAGGGTTCGTGCCATGAATCCCTCTATTCCGCCATACACCTTTTCACTTCTCAGTTCAGGAGACATAAAGCAGACACCTTTTGCGAATTTTCCGGGCATATTTGAAGATTTACTCTGTTCATGACATAATCACCTTTGCCTATTTAAAACGATATAAAGTAGCCGAGTGAGAGTGATAACATTAGGTTTGTATAAGACGAAGCATTTTGGTGTTGGTAATCTAATCTGTTGTCGCAATGCTATTTGTTTTGCAAATCTTTTAGGAACTCTAAAACGGCTGCATTAAATTCGTTTGGTTTTTCCAGCATTGTGTGGTGTCCGGCGCCCTCGATTATTTTGAGACTGGAATTTGGAATTCCTTCATTCAGTATTTCTGCCATCTTGACGCCTATTGCAAGGTCATGGGTGCTGTGTATTATCAGCGTGGGACCGCTATTCTAGAGAGCTTTCCAGTTACATCGTGTTTCATGATGGCCTTTAAGGCTTCTTCTACAACGTATTGAGGCGTTTTCAATACTTCCGACTTTGTCCAGTTTATCAAATCCTCGTTTGTCCCGGGGGCGAAGAATATTTGGGCAAAATATTGCTCAACAATGTTTTCAAAACCAAATGTTCTGATTAGTTCCAATGTTTCTTTGAGAGGCATTGGTCCCACGTCGTGTATTCCGGCGCTGGTCGTGTTTACGAGAATGAGGCCTTTAACTCTCTCAGGATACGTGAGATAAAACACCAGAGCGGTCATGCCTCCCATTGAGTGCCCGGCTATGATTGCTTTGTCAATTCTAAGCTCGTTTAAGACGTGATACAGGTCGTCTGCAAATGTTTGGATGGAGTAACCGCTTTTTGGCTTATCAGACTCTCCATGACCCCTCAGGTCTACTGCTATAACTCTGTAATCCTTAGAAAATTCGGGGATTTGCATCTTCCAGACATTGTGGTTTTCCATCCATCCGTGGAGCAAAACCAGTGCCGGTCCTTCGCCGCTTATTTCATAGTAGATATTTACATCGTTAGCCTTTGTTTTAGGCATGTTCCTATCCTCAAATCATTAACATATCACAGCGCTTTGACAAATAAGATTTGTTTAAACCGTTACCTAACTTCCAAGCTTAAGTGGAGCGTGTTCAACTCTTCTCGGATAGCAAGGATTGAGGAGGCTTATGCCTAGTTCCAAGAATGGACTCAACAAGGTTTCTTCTCGACCATTCGTGCTCGCTCATTTCTTCCATCAAAAGGACCTTCTTTGGCACGTTTGCAAAAATCTTTTCCACTATCTGCTCAGCATTTAACCCCATACGCCAGTGCGTCTCAACCTTTTTCTTGAGCTTTAACATGTTATTCAGAGTCTTCTTTATGTCGTTTTTATCCCAGACACCGTGACCGCCGTATGCCGTTTCAAAATCTAAGTTTATAACAGTTTTAAGCGAGTCCATAAGCTCAATGGAGTCTTCCTCTTTCATTGTTATGACAGGCGCTGGGTTTGTCACCAAGTCGCCTATAAACATGAAGTTTTTCATGAGAAAGGATACGTGGTCAAAGCTGTGGCCGGGAGTATCAAGAGTGGTGACTGTTACTTGGTTGAATTCCATTTTCCTTTGAAGAGGATTGGCTCTTGTAGGCTTTGGTTGACCCCACACCATCTGTCTGTACGCAGGAATTTCAGGAGGGTTTGCCAAGATTTCAAGGGATTTTCTGGGAGCGAAAACATTCACATCGAATCTTTCTTTGAAGAGATATGCTCCGCCGCTGTGGTCTTCGTGATAATGGGTTAAGAGAACAGCCCTTACGTCAGGGCTTCGTATCCTCTATAAATTTCACAGATTCCCCAGCCGCGTGTGAACAACCAGTATCCACGATAAGCCCTTTGTAGTAATAGAAGGTTGTCCAGTAATAGGGTTCATCATCGTATTCTTTGCCTACATCTATTTCGATGAAGTCTTCAGCAATTCGTTTCCACTTAAGCATACAACACCCTATCAAACCTCGGAATAAAACATTTGCCATTTCTTGGGCATGGGTCAATGCCATAAAATATGAGAGTGAATATAGATCTCTAACATTCTTATTCTAGAGCTCGCTTTTTCGGCGCAGATTTCTAAACTATTTTAGAGGCGTTCTCTTTCTATTTTGAAAATAACCGGCCTATCAGAGTCTGGACATTGAATGGTTTCCTTGTAATTAATCCAATCTTCTCGTGGCGTGTCTCGGCAAAGAGCAGTGAGATAGGGAGCCAAGGATAATAAGGCGTAGAGGCATAACCTGCCACCCTGTTCTCTAATGATTTCGGGTTCCTCGAACGTGATTTTGTCTCCGACATTGTAGTAGGGGCAATTTCCTCTAGACTCTTTGACCGTCAGGATTACGCGATACGGCATTCCACATCCCAACAATTGAAGCATATTAAAAGTATAAAAATATTGGCGCGTAGCTAAATGATGAACTGTTTAAAGACTGAGATTGTGTGCCGCCGCAATTAAGGAGACTTGTTCTCACCAAACCACTTCCATGGGTTAGTCTTGGATTCTCTCTACCCCTTTTATTGCGTGATACTCGCCTTCCTTTTTCTTCATCAAATTTTTCTAATTTTGATTCCAGTTTTCGTCTAATTACTTGTTCAAGAACATCGGATCCTGGTCCGAACATTTTTCTCAATCCTTTAAAAAAAAGCCTCTGGGTTCCTTGCAATATCTCCTTTTCTCATCGACCAATCTCTTTCCAAATAAAAGTAAACAGCCGTTTTACCGCTTTCGCCTAGAAATTGTAGGACTTCATCAACGGCCTCAAAGAAGACTTTTTTGGAATTTTTAGCTGTTGACATTTTCTCCACTTAGTTAGGTATTCTTCTGACGTTAGATTATGGGTGTAAGTTTCACTCGGCACTCCCTCGAGACGTCCGGTTGTATGCAGTAAACAATGGTTTTGGGCTTCTTTCCAAAGAGGATCATGCTTCCGTTCCTTTCTTCTATCTTAAAATGGATGCTCAAAATGTCAGCGAAGGACTTCCTTAAGTCTTCAGGAATGCTGGGTTTGGATGTATAGATCATTAGGTCCTTTCCCGATTTGTTTGCAATCACTGACCGTCCAATCACAGCCGAAGTGAACCTCTCCACTACGTATGCGAGGCTATCTCCGCTCAAGAAATGGACTATATTTTTACCGAGTCTACTTGACAGTTCCACAGCTGTTTTTATATACATATTGAAGTTTTCTATTGCATCTATGTCTTCGACAGTTGGATCCCTCCAAGTTACGATGTAGGGTTTGCTCATATCGATTAAGGGGTTGGGATAGGCCATCACTCGGGCGTATTCGCCGAATTTTTCTTCACCTGTAAAGGATGCAGCCATTTTTTTTATGTCTTCAGGGCCATATTCAATTGTCGGAATGACTATGACCCCTCTTTTTCTCATTATGAAGTTTGCTAATGTGGGACTAATAATGCGGTGAAGCGCCTCCACTGGAACGTTTTCTCCCAACTCGTATAAGACTGAACAGCCCCTAGGGTAACCTTGTCCACCTAAGATTTGGTCGAGTTCTGGAATTCCACTGGGGTAATGAGTCTGCGTGCCTTTGGTCGGTTCAAACTCTGAGGGGTATTCCCCTTCTTTGTAGGAGGAGTAGGGAGGGAAAACCTGAAAGCCTTCATGGAGTGTGAAGAGGAATCTTTGATTTTCAAGTCTTGTGCCTCGAAGTTTTTCTATTGTGATTTCTCTAACAAGCCTGCCATCATAACTTTCCTTTCTTAGGGTAATGACCCCGTCAGCCACAAATTCCTCAATGCTTAATCCAATTTTCTCGCTTCCCATAGGGACCTCCACAATAAGGATTGTGGTACAACCGAATTGTCTAACAAATCTACTTAAAATTGTGTGGATGATAATCCTTGCCTCGATTGTCTCCTTAAAAGCTTGGGCCATCGCGGTGAAGGAGTCTATTACCAACCTCTTTGCCTTTAATGCCACCATCTCATTGAAAATCATTTCTAGTATTGTCGAGAGTCCCTCTTCTTTAACTGTTGCAAAATCTAAAATCTTAACTTCCCCGTTCTTCTTCTCAGTTTTCAAGTCACGTTTCAGAATTTTGGAAGTGTTCTCAATGATGGTATTCTTGCTTTCTGCAAAGGATACATAGATTCCGTTCTCGCCATAATTTACCGCACCCTTATGTAGAAATTGCATGCCGAAAATGGTCTTGCCCGTTCCAGGATTTCCAGCCAGAAGAACCAAACTTCCCCGCGGAAAACCGCCTTCAATAAGAGAATCTAAACCGTCAATGCCTGTAGAGACCCTACTTTCGTCCATTCTGGAGCACCAAAAATCTAAAATACTTTTTTAAATTTTAGGGTTATGAATGTTCATTAAGAATTATGCATCTAAATTATTCAGCAATTTATATAATCTTTGTTTTCTGGAGTTAAAATGCAGGACTTTCACCGACTTATCAATAAGCTGGAAGTGCCCTCTCTATCTTTTTTTAGCAGTTAACATCCTCTTCAAGGCTTAGCTCTACAAGAAAGTTACACGCCATTCTTCTGCTGGTAAAAAAAGAAAGTATACTATTATATTATCCCAGACGCATGAATCCTATCTTTCTTTTTCAATGATGGTTGCTACTCCTTGTCCGCCGCCTATGCATGCCGTTGCTAATCCGCATCGTCCACCCTCAACTTCTAATATCCTCGACATAGTTCCTACGAGTCTAGCGCCCGTCGCGCCCAGCGGATGGCCAATTGCTATAGCCCCCCCTTTAACGTTGACCTTCTCAGCGTCTATCCCTAGTTCTTTTATGCTCCAGAGAGTGACAATTGCGAACGCTTCATTAATCTCCCAGAAATCAATGTCCTTAACGCTTAGTCCAGCATTTTTTAGGGCCATCTTGCTTGCCGGAACGGGGCCCTTACCCATCACCGCTGGATGGACCGCTGCCCACCCCATAGACTTAATGGTTCCGATAGGGATTAATCCAAGCGATTTTGCCTTCTCTTCTGAGGCGAGCATTACGCAGGATGCACCAGCGTTTAACGGAGAAGAATTTCCGGCAGTTATTACTCCCCCTGGCGTGAAGGCTGGAGGGAGGCTTTGAATCTTTTCTAAGGATGTATCAGTTCGGACGCTTAAGTCTCTATCAATTGTCTCCACGGTTCCATCGGGGAAAGTTAGGGTTATCGGTAATATTTCGCCAGTGAAAAAACCTTCATTCTGTGCCTTAGCCGCCAATTGATGGCTTCTCAAAGCCCACCTGTCCAGATCTTCCTTAGTGATCCCGTGCTTCTCAGCGCCCTCTTTGAATAGTCTTTCAGCTGTTAATCCCATGAAGAAGCCTGTTTCCATATCGTACCTTCTTTTATATTCATCCTTTTCAACCAAGTCCATTGGGGGACTAATCCAAGGGTTATCACCCATTGGAACATGAGTCAAGTGTTCCATCCCACACGCAATCACGAGATCCGATTGTCCTGTCATGATCTCCATAGCACCAAAATGTATGGCACTCATCGAAGAGCCACACTGTCTATCAACAAAGACCGCAGGAATCTCAACTGGAAGTTTGGCTAGCATAGTTATGGAACGTCCCCCATAGGTCCACTGTTCCCAAACGCCAAAAGCGCATGCTACAAGGACTTCGTTAATTTCAGAGGGATTGACGCGTGTCCTTTCAACT
>Ga0315309_1000333_pt1 | contig 28389 bp, 38 predicted proteins | sample TDP4_MG_FD_203080 | JGI IMG/M metagenome (GOLD analysis project Ga0315309, IMG submission 203080) | Freshwater sediment microbial communities from Lake Towuti, South Sulawesi, Indonesia - TDP4 | ecosystem: Environmental > Aquatic > Freshwater > Lake > Sediment | place: Indonesia: South Sulawesi...
TGGAATTTTGTGCCTCTTTGACGAATTAAGACGCTACCTGCTGAGACAAACTGACCGCCAAAAGCTTTCACGCCTAACCTCTGGCCAGGGCTGTCCCGGCCATTTCCTGTCGAACTTTGCCCCTTCTTATGAGCCATAAGAAACCACCTCTTTTAGACTTAGATTGCTTTTATTTCTTTTATCTTTACCTGCGTGTAATATTGCCTGTGCCCGATTGTTTTCTTATAGTCTTTCCGACGCTGTTTCTTGAACACTATGATTCTCTTTCCCCTGAAATGTCTCTTGACCTCTGCCAGTACTTTTCCGTTATCGACATAGGGCCTTCCCACTTCTACTCTTTCGCCATCAACCAAGAGGAGGATATTGCCCAATTCGATAATATCCCCAGGCTTTTTGCTCGTCTTCTCGATGTTAACAAACGAACCTTCCTCGACCTTATACTGTTTTCCGCCAGCCTCAATTATTGCATACATAAACCAACCTCACACAAAATTTATCCCAATTTTATATATTTATCCTCCTTTTGTCAAGACTATCCACGAAGATGCCAAAAAAATTCTAGTTTTTTCTTGACAAATCGGCTAAGGAAACTATAATGTTATTTCGTTAGCCGACTATTTGTTATCCGACTTCTTTATGCGGGCTGGCTCATCAAGTTGGCAAATAGGTTATCCTCCTTTCGCTCAAATAGTTAGGTTCGATATACCATAAAGAATATGGAAGTGCTAACAATAAGTCCCGGCGATAAAATCGGGGGAAAGCGCGGGTCCGACAGGACTCCGAAGAGGGGTCGGACTCCTTCGGAGCTGATTCACAAAAGGGGTAATAATGTACGGCCTTAAGGAGATCAAGAGCAGGATAAAGAGTTACGGTGAGAAACAACTCATAGGAAAGATATGGAAGCTCGTTCCGAATGTTTCTAACAGGAATTTGGTGACCCTGCTCAGATTGGCACAGAAGGTAACCAGAGACTGGGAAAATAAGAGGAAAATCGGAAATTTGATAGAAATTTTTAATTCGAATCATCCGAGCATAGAATTGAGTAAGAAGTTGCTCTCTCGTCCGAACAAAAAATGTGTAAGCAAGCTGGTGGAGAATCTCTTAATCAACAATATCCTTGTCGGGAGCGGAATTAGGCAAGAGATAGAAGCGAGAGAGGGAGTCAGACCCCCCTTCTTCCTTGTGTTAAGCCCCACTATGCGCTGTAACTTGAATTGTTCCGGATGCTCCACGCGTGAGTACTCAACAGAGAACGACCTTCCCTTTGAAACCGTAGATAGGATAATTTTTGAGGCTAAGGACCTGGGAATATATCTCATTACTACACAGGGAGGAGAAATGTTTCTGCGAAAGGATATGTTTGAAATATATGAGAAGCACGATAACGTCTATTTCCAGGTCTATTCTAATGGCATGCTCATAGATAGAAAGACAGCCAAGAGGCTGGCGGATTTAGGAAATGTTGAAGTAAACCTCAGTGTAGAAGGCTTTGAAAAGGAGACCGAGGAGCGCCGGGGCAAAGGTGTCTGGAAAAAAATTATGGAGGCGATGGATAATCTGAAGGAAGAAGGATGTATTTTCGGTTTTTCGGCGACAATGAACCGCCAGAATGCCGATGCCCTAACCAGCGACGATTTCATTGATCTTATGATAAATAGAGGTTGCTATCTGGGCTGGTATTTTCAGCACCTCCCCATAGGTAAGAAGCCCGACCTGAAGATGATGCCCACACCGCAACAAAGAAATAGGTTGCGCGAGCAGGTGGCCAGGTGGAGAGATACTAAGGAAATATTTATAGGTGATTTCTGGAACGATGGGCCCCATGTTGAAGGTTGTATTGCCGGTAGGTCATTCCTGCACATCAACAATAAAGGAGACGTAGAACCCTGTGCTTTTGTCCATTTTGCCGTGGATAACATTTACGGCAAAACTCTCTGGGAAGCAATTAACTCGCCGTTCATGAAAGCCATAAGGAGAATGCAGCAAGCTGAAAACGCTCCGCAGGCGTATAGCGACAATCTGCTCACGCCCTGCATGATTATCGACCAGCCTTGGGTGCTAAGAGAAGTGGTTACTGCCCATGGCGCCAGAGCTACGGATGATGGGGATGGCCTGCTCTGGGGAGAAATAGCGGACGGCCTTGATTCCTACAGCCAGGAAATTCACGCGCTTTATGACCCGCTCTGGGAAGAAGTGAAGAAGAAAAGCCAAAAGCTCGTTTCCCGAAACAACCGCACCGCCTTTACGGGGTAATCCTAAATTCCTCCATATGTAGTTTATAATCCGGCCTGATCTTTATCCTCTTACCAATTATTTTAGAAATTTGCTCTACCTTCTTGTCGTCAAATAGAGGAGCAATTCTCGGATTTAAAAACACATCAAGAAATTTATTCTCTGTTTGGGCCGCACTTCTTATGATTTCTTTCTTTATCTTGATGAACATGGTCTTTTCAGAGAATACCAATCCACTACCTTCACAATAAGGGCAAGGCTCGCAAAGAGTATCAATTATACTTTCTCTTTTTCTCTCGCGGCTCATTTCCACCAGACCTAACCTGGTAATTGGCAGCAAATCTATCTTCGCTTTATCCCTCAGAGACTGTTGGCCCAGAATATCCATAACTTTCTCCCGGTGTTTCTTCTGTCTCATTTCAATGAAGTCTATAATTATTAGCCCCCCGATGTTCCTGAGGCGAACCTGACGCATAATCTCCTCAGCTGCCTCGCAATTCGTAAGGAAGGCTGTTTCTTCCGGACTTTTTCCTCCCGCGAACCTGCCTGTATTAACATCAATCGCGGTCAAAGCCTCCGCTTGCTCGATAATAATTGAACCTCCACAAGGTAATATAATTTTTTGGTCTTTCATTTTGGCAATTTGACTTTCCAAATTGTGCGCTTCAAATAGCGGTGATTTTTTCTTATAGAGATGTAACTTCCTGAGGAGCCGCGGGTCTATCATCTTAACATAACTTCTCACCTGTTTATATTCCGGCCGCAAATTTATGACCAGACTCTCTGTTTCCTGGGTAAATAACTCTCGCACTACATAAAAGATTAGACCGAATGCCTTATGAACAAGATACCCTTCCCTAATTGCCTCTTTATCTCTCTTTATTTTGCCCCACAGATTCAAAAGATACTTACATTCGCGGATAAACTCTTTTTTTTCATGACCACTGGCCTCCGTACGAACGATGAAGCCTGCTCCTGGCGGAGTAATCTCTTTCATTATTGCTCTCAATCTATCCCGTTCCTTTTCGTCCAGGATTTTCTTCGATATTCCCATGTGGGCCACATTGGGCATAAAAACAAGATACCTCCCGGGGAGGCTTATCCTGGTCGTAGCCTTCGCTCCTTTATCGCCAATCGGGTCCTTTACTATCTGAACTAATAAGCGGTCACCTTCCCTTATCTCTATCTTCTCCTGTAGAAGGTCTACCAAGGGTAGAAAGGCGTTCTTCCCCAATCCCACGTCCAGAAAGGCAGACCTGATTCCCTTAAGAACATTCACTACTTTTCCCAGGTAAATATTACCTACTAGGCTCTTTTCTTCGGTCCTCTCAATAAATAGCTCCACGAGGTGCCCGTCTTCAACCAGAGCTATTCTCACTTCATCTTCGGCTATATCAACCAGTATTTGCCTTCTCATAGATTTCTATCCCGAAAAAATTTCTCTACCAGAATAAGAATTTCTCTCTCGTAAACTCGACAAAAGCCAAATCTTTATCCCCCATATCCAGGAGTGCGCCGATGATTATTCTCGGATTGAGATTAAATCCCGCCTTTGCTTTAAGCTGGAGCCGGATAATCCAGTCTCCCTCCATTTCCATACTCAAAATCAGCGGGCGAACATTTATCTTCCTTCCCTTCTTATCAACAAGGAAAATCTCTCCTCTCTCAAGAAAATCTCCTATCCTTCCTTCCAAATGCTCTCTACTCACTCGACCAGAAACTGCCGCCTTTTCATAAAATTGCTGGAGATTAACCCTGTAGGCAATCGCTCTTATCTTTAGATTGCTGGTTTTGCCAAAAAGGGGGAGTCTCTTTATATCGCGGATAGTCAAGCCTTCGGGCAAGTTTTTCTGTATACCGTCTATCGAGCTGGGAATATCGATCCTACTATCCAGATACAATTCAATATACTCAGCTTCACTTTCGAATCCTAAGGGAAGAGCTGGTGAGAAAGAAGATTTAATTCGAGGATTAAAACCCTGAGTATAACTCACCGGCAAGTTAGCCCTTCTAAGAGCGCGAAAGAAAGTATGCATTAGGTCGAGGTGCCCGATGTAACGAATCGGCCCCTTCTTGGCATATTCTATCCTTACCCTCTGAAACGGGGACAGGCTACTTTTTCTCATATAAAAAGGGGACAGGCTACTTTTTCTCTTCGCCCCCTGGCTCTCGCCTGGGCCTTCCTCTGGGTCTCAGGGTGGATTCCAAACCCAAAGCCCTACTTATTTCTGTCTGCCATAACGGCGCGCCGTGAGGGGATTGTCGTTGACACTTTGACGGATTCTCCCCGACTCCTTTTCGGTTAGGGGCTCGTTTACTGGGCTAAATTAACCAGCCCAGCCCTAACCGGATTCCCTTCAACGTACTTCAGCACGGTCAATAGATGACTGTCCTCCTGGATAATGAAAGTCTTAAAACGACCCTGCCATATGTGCCCGCTAGTTTTATAATGCTGGTGGTAACGACGCACGTGGCTTGTCATTAGCCACTAAACCCCTTCTAATCCGCGGCATAATTCAGTCCACCTTGAAAAAAGTAGCCTGTCCCCTTTTTCAAAGATGAGGTGGCTCCAGGGTAGTATTTCGCCGGGGTCTCTTTCTCGGTAGACATAGAAGTCTGGTTCAATAGAGCATTGAGAAAAAACTTCCATCCAGATGTTGAAACGAAAATGTTCCTTCCATTGATCAAATTTACAGCCCATTTCCCAAGCCTTTTCCAGAACAGTCCCCAACCTTCTGTCTCCACGGCTGAACACAGCCTCCAAGAAAGAGGATTCCACAGTATGGCCTTTGACCTGAGCCGGCAGCCGGCGAGAGAGATACTCCTTTTTCCTCCTCAATTCCGTAAGCTTTTCCATGGGAAGCCATTGAAAAGGGGTGTGCGGTTTGGGAACGAAAGGAGCAATGGTTATGTTAAAGTTTAAGTTCTTGTGTCCATTCCTTGCCTCCCTTACCAGCCTTATTATTGCCTCAATATCATCATCTCCTTCAGTAGGTAAGCCAATCATAAAATATAGTTTAACCAGTCTCCAGCCAGCGTCATAGGCTTGAAAAATCGCCGAGAGGAAGTCTTGGTCGCTGATTTCCTTGCCAATCAACCTGCGCAATCTTTCACTTCCAGCTTCCGGAGCAAGGGTCAACCCTGTCTTTCTAATCTTTTGAATCTGGATTGCCAGGTCGAGGGAGAACTTATCCGGCCTTAAGGAAGGTAAAGATATGGAAGTGTAGCTTCTTCCATAGCGGGCAAGGAATTCGCTAATGAGTCCCCTGATTCCGGGATAGTCGGTGGAGGAAAGGGATGTTAGAGATATCTCATCATAACCCGTCGATTTTAGAGAGGCATCAGCGATTTCGAGCAACCTCTCCTTAGACCTCACCCGGCAAGGACCATATATCGCCTGGCTTTGGCAGAAATGGCAAAGATGGGGACAGCCTCGCTGTATCTCCAAATTCAACCGATTCTGTGAGATGTCAATCAACGGCACCAGAGGCGACAGAGGATATTGGGAGCTTTCCAAATCTATAACTCTCTTCTCTATCCTTTCTGGTATTTCCTCCGCCTTCCTCTCTATGCTTTCCACAGTTCCATCTTCTTTGTATCTTACCTCGTATAAAGATGGTACATAGACCCCCGGGATATTTGCCAGTGCTCTGAGTAGATTGCTTCCGCGATACTTCTTATGAACTTCTAAAATTTCTACAATCACTTCCTCTCCGTCTCCCAGGGCAAAGGCGTCAATAAAGTCGGCCAAAGGCTCCGGGTTAGAAGCGGAAGGACCGCCAGCTATTATTAAGGGAAATTTCCCATTCCGGTCCTGAGAATGCAGCGGAATTTTTGCTAAGCGCAAAATATTTAGAATATTCGTATAGCATAATTCGTGCTGCAAAGTAAAACCGATAATATCGAAATCTCTGAGGGGCTTTTTCGATTCCAGAGAAAACAGAGGAATTCCTCTCGCTCTTAATATCTCTTCCATATCTTCGCCGGGGGCATAAACTCTTTCCGCAAGGGAATCTTCTCTCTGGTTAATAATAGAATAGAGAATTTGCAATCCCAGGTTAGACATACCGAGTTCATAGATATCAGGGTAACATAGAGCGACTCTCACCCGGGCACTTCCCCAATCTTTGTGAATCGCATTCCACTCATTACCCAGATACCTGCCCGGCTTGGAAACAAAGGGTAAAATCTCGTCCAGCACAGTCCCTTCCAAATTCTAACTCCCCCCACTCTAAGCCCTCTCCCCCTTGCCCCTGGCCGTGGCTCATCCCTGGCACGGGCAAGCCTAAACCCTCTCCCCAAAGGGGAGAGGGAATAAAGAAGGGACAGGAGAGTGCTTATGAACTTTTTTACCAGTACATAAAGCGGCGACTGTAAATATTTAAAAGAAGGCCCGCCCCAACCATGGAAGTAATCAAGGCAGAGCCTCCGTAACTGACAAAGGGTAAGGGTAGTCCTGTGATCGGCATGATTCCCATAGTCATTCCCAGATTTACAATAATTTGGAATAAGAAGAGAGCAACAATTCCACCTGCTAACAGGCTTCCAAACCTGTCCCGGGCGAGTGAGGCGATTCTGAGTCCGCGCAAGAGAAAAATGGAGAAGAGCAGAATCAAGAAGGCCGCACCCAGGAATCCCATTTCTTCGGAAAGGAGTGAAAAGATGAAATCTGTATGTTGTGCCGGAAGAAAGCCGAGTTTACCTTGAGTTCCGGCAAAAATCCCTTTCCCCCAGAATCCACCCGAACCAATGGAAATTTGGGATTGAATTATGTGGTATCCTGCCCCCAACGGGTCGATGCTCGGTTTAATGAAAGAGACCAGTCTCATCTTCTGGTACTCCTTTAAAAAGAAGTTTAAAGGATAGGAGAGCATAGTTCCACAGGAAAAGACCAAAGAAGCGAATAGAAAATGGGTGACCTTTATGCGGTACTTAAGCTTGGACAGGACATAACAGGAAAACCCAATAACCGCCACGACAATTGTTATGAAGCCAAGAGTAGAAGGAAGGTCATTGAAGATTCTGGAAATGAAACTCTTATTTTGAGGGTCGAGCGCGAGAATTAGAGGAATCCCCAAGGCTAACATTCCCATCGAGATAAGAGATACAAAATAGATTATTTTCCCTCCTCCGAGGTATAACATTGCCAAAAATATTGCCACAAAGACCAGAGCTGAGCCGGGATCGGGTTGTAATATAATTAGTGCGCTGGGAAGAGCGGTCAAGACGAAGGGAAATATGAGTCCAGAGATTTTCTTCAACGCTTCAGGATAATTGGTTAAATATTGAGCCAGGATAATAATTAGGGCGAGCTTAGCGAACTCAGCAGCTTGAAACGTATAATTTCCAATAGGAAGCCAGCTGCGTGCGCCGCGCACGCTCTTCCCAAAGAACAGAGTAAGGACTAACAGAAGAATCGAAAGAAGGTATATCCATTTTGCATACTGGTTGAACAACTGGTAATTGATACCCACTAAAATCAGAAGCACTCCTATTCCCACCATAGCATAAAGGCACTGTCTTGTACAGACGGTGGTCTTTGCGGGAGCTCCATATGCCGCGCTATAAATCATTAAACAGCCAATGGCAATAAGGAAAAACATTGCAAAAAATAGATAATAGTCGAATCTTACTGAAATATCTCTTAGCCGCATATATATTTAGTCCTCGTAGGCCTCCTTAGAGACGAAAACCTCTGGCTCTTTATCTGCCTCAAGGGTAAATATTCCATGCAAAATCCTTCTGGCCAGGGGTGCAGCAGCACTGGCTCCATGACCCCCGTGTTCAACCAAGATGGCTAAAGCAATCCGCGAAGCCTCTTCCGGTGCATAGCAGATAAACCAGGCATGGTCTTCTCCGTGAGGATTCTGAGCAGTTCCCGTCTTGCCGGCCACGGCCAACGCTTTGAACTTGAGCGCCTGGGAAGTGCCGGAAAGAACAGCTTCTCTGAGGCCCTTTCTTATTATAGATAGAGTCTCGGATGAAATTCTCGGCTTTCCCAGGATTTTGGGCGGGAAAGTCTCGACTATCTTTCCCCGTCCGTCAATTATTTTCTTAATCAGTAAAGGCTTATAGATTACACCGCCATTGGCTATCGTGCTAATTAAGCTTGCCATTTGTAGAGGCGTAGCTTCCAAGTAACCCTGACCAATGCTCATATTTGCTGTATCACCAGCATACCATTCTTTACCAAAATTTATCTTTTTCCAGAGGGAATCCGGAACAAGGCCAGTGGCTTCTGAGGGCAGGGAAATCCCAAGTTCCCTCTCCAATCCCAGCATCCGAGCGTATCTTGCCATCCTGTCGGCACCGACTTTTAGACCAAGTTGATAGAAAAATACATCGCAGGATTGGGCAATTGCCTGAACGATGTTTAGACGACGATGGCCTCCCTCTTTCCAGCACTTAAACTCTCTATCACCAATTCGTAAGCTACCCCGGCAGTCCATAGTCTCATCTACACCAATTAGTCCCTCCTCCAGACCAGCTATGGCGGCAACAATTTTGAATAGAGACCCTGGAGCATACTGGCTCTGAATTGCCCTATTGAACATGGGAAGCCCCGGATCTGTGAATAACTCTTGGGTACGGGATGGACTGAGCCGTTCCGTAAATAGATTAGGGTCAAAATCGGGCTTACTCACCAGGGCCAAAATCTCACCATTGGTGGGGTCCATAACACAAATTGCACCTGCTTTACCCTCCAGGGCATCTTCGCAGAGTTTCTGGATTCTCCCGTCTAAAGTCAGAATCAGACTATCACCTTCCTCAGGTAAAAGGCTGTTGATTATTCTAAGCTGGCGACCACCAGCGTCTATCTCTATCTGCCGACCACCACTCATCCCGCGCAAGAAATTATCGTAAATCTTCTCCACGCCAGATTTCCCCATAATATCGCCTAACTTGTATCCAGCCCCGGATAAAACCGCAAGCTCTTTTGGGCCAATTTCTCCCAGATGGCCCAGGAGATGGCTGGCGAAATTTCTGTGTAGATAGTGGCGTTTTGGTTGAATCTCAATATTTACCCCAGGAAGGTTAACTTTCTCCTCTGCCAGACAGAAGACCTTTTCTCGTGGAACGTTCTCGGCAACGAGAATGGTATTCAATGGGTGCCGAATCGAAGAGTGAACCTTTGCCAATATCGCAGGATAGCTAAGCTCCAAAATCTCGCTTAATTTTCTAAGAATCCCCTCCGTCTGCTCCCGAGTCAAATTAGTGGGCGAGAAGAGAACAGAAAAGGATCCTGTGTTCTCTACAATAACTTTCCCATTCCGCTCGTAGATAACTCCCCGGGGAGCAGGATCAAAAAAAAGCTGAATACGGTTAGCTTCCGAAAGTTTATAAAGTTCCCCCCTCTTAACTATTTGCAGGCTGAATAGCCTTATCAAAAGAAGGGAAAGAATGGTAACCACGAAATACTTAGACCACAAAAGAGACCTTTGTAGTCTCGCCTCAAATTGCCGTTCAGTTATGCTCTCGTGCATAAGCTCCTCCCCACAATCTTTCCCACTGTTCTATCAGCCAGAAGCATAAAGGAGCCAAAATACTATTATAGATAGGATAGAAGATAGCAATAAAGAAAGGCATTGGAAGTGGGGGTTCACCAAAAAAAATCCTTATCCCATGCATGCTCCAAAACTGAAAAAGGCAGGCGAAAAGCACTACGAATATCTGTCCTAGGGGGTTCCCTCTAACCAGTCTTTTCTGGAATGTGCCTACGGAGAAGCCGATGAGTGTCTTGATTAAACTGTTGGCTCCAAAGAGCTCAAAGGCGAAAAGGTCCTGCAACAGCCCAAAAAAAAACCCACCGGGATGCCCAGCATGGGACCATATTTTAGCGAGAAGTAGACGACCCCGATCAATATCAAGTCCGGAGGCACATCTCTTATCGCTAACGGGCGGAGAAAGACAATTTGAATTGTCACGAAAAGAGGGAAGGATATTAGAAAGAAGATATATTTTCTCACTATGCCAGCCCTTGTACTGCTTGGTGCATAAATTTCTCAATGATTGGCAACCGAGCCCCTGAACTGTTGGCTAAGGAACTCTAATTATCTGAACATCCTCTAGTTGACCTATGTTCAATCTGGGAGCCACCCTGGCCTTCTTCTCTAATCCTCCTACCCCGGTCACAACTCCCTCCACATAACCAATGGCCAATCCAGCGGGAAATACTCTACCCATCCCGGAAGTTACAATCAGGTCACCTACTCTAAGGTCGGCTTTGGGAGAGAGATACTTAAGCAGGAGAGCCCTGCTTCCTGTGCCGGCGATAACCCCTTGCTCGCGGCTCCTCTGAACCATGGCTGCCAACTCACTATTTGAATTAGTTATTAATAGAACTTTACTCATATCAGGGCCACACTCACCAATTCTCCCCACTACCGCTATTCCATCTTCTTGTGGGTTCCCCGTTTCCTGCCAGGCAACCACAGGCACATCCTTCTTAATTCCCTGATTTACTCCCTTATCGATGAGCAACCCAGAGGATAACAAGGAAGGAGTCCATCCTATGACCCGTGCCGAAACCAGTTCATACGGTGCTTCTTGCCGGTAATCGAGCATTCTCTTTAGCCTCTCGTTCTCGGAAAGGACCTCTTGTAGCCTTTCCCTCTCCTGAAGAAGAAAATTTAATCTCTCCCTGAGGAGCTTGTTCTCTTCCCGGGCAGAAATGAGCCGGGATACGTTATCTCCAATTCGGCCAGTCTCAGCCAAAATCTTACTTACTATCTTGGGATTGGGCGCTAACAAATATAGGAGAAGACCCCTGCCAACTCCGACTACCCGACCAGTGCGAAAGATGAGAAGAAAAAGGGAAATTGAGACGTAAATAAATAGTATCCTCAGCAGTTTATGCCTCTCCGTTGATAGCACCTAAAACCACCCTTACCAGCAGAAATCCTTTATTTCTTTATCCCCTTCGCTTCAATTTTTCCAGTTGCTCCAGATAGGTGCCAGCTCCCAGTACTACACAGGTTAGTGGGTCAGGGGCGAGATTGACCGGAAGTTCCGTCTCCTTGCTCAATAGCTCGGGAAGCCCGGAGAGCAAAGCTCCTCCTCCGACCAGAATAATCCCCCGGTCAACAAGGTCAGCAGCCAACTCGGCAGGAGTATCTTCCAACGTGTCCCTAATCAGACTTACAATCGTCTTGATTGGGCCTTTCAGTGCCTCATGCATCTCCTGAGAAGAAACATCCACTGTCCTTGGCAATCCCGTAACGAGGTCACGGCCTTTAACTTTAATTGCCTTCGCTTCTTTCTGCGGGAGAGCTGAACCAATTCTGATTTTCGTTTCTTCGGCTGTCCTTTCTCCGATTAAAAGATTCCTCTCCTTTTTGAAGTAGCTTATGATAGCTTCATCCATTTCATCACCAGCCACCCGAACTGACCGGGAAAGTACCATTCCTCCTAAAGAAATTACCGCGACTTCGGTCGTGCCCCCTCCGATATCCACTATCATGTTCCCGGCTGGGTCCTGGACGGGAATTTCAGCTCCGATAGCTGCAGCCATTGGTTCGTCTATCAAATGTATCTCTCTTGCTCCTGCCTGTTCGGTAGCATCTCTAACCGCTCGCCTCTCCACCTCAGTAATACAAGAGGGGACTCCGATCACTACCCGCGGATGGAGCAGGCTTCTCCGATTATGCACCTTCTTTATAAAATGTCGAATCATTTTTTCCGTTACGTCGAAGTCAGCAATGACTCCATCCCGCATCGGCCGGAAGGCAGTTATGTTGGCAGGCGTTTTCCCTATCATTTTCTTGGCTTCGGTACCTACGGCCAAGATCTCTCCTGTGTCTTGACTAATTGCCACTACTGAAGGTTCCCAGAGAACAATGCCCTGCCCTTTTACGTATACAAGAGTAGTAGATGTCCCGAGGTCTATGCCCATATCATTGGAAAATAGACCTAAAAGAAAATTAAACATTCTTTTCTCCTTATTCTGACTTCTCCAAAGGGCCACAGAGCTTAACCAAGTCTACCTGGGCCCTATCCCCCTGACGATAGCCCAATTTAATGATTTTCGTGTAGCCTCCTGGCCGCTCTTTGAATCTCGGCACTAAAGTCTCAAATATTTTCTTGATAGCCTCCTTATCTCTAATTTCCTTCTTCACTTCTCGCAGGCTATTCACGCCTCCCTTTTTCGCCTTGGTAATCAGCCTCTCGGTGAACCTTCTAAGCTCTTTGGCCTTTGCCTCCGTAGTTACAATCTCTTCGTGCTTGAATAGATCTGTGGCAAGGGAGGTGAGTAGCGACTTACGCTCGCCTGTGGTGCGACCCAATTTTCTTCCCGCTCTTCCTTCACGCATACCTCTGCTCTTCTACTTTTTCTCCTTCTTTCTAAATTTTTCCGGCAGAGCCATCCCTAAATTGAGCTCCACTCCTTTTTGTTTGCCCAATTCAGCAATCTTCTTCTTTATCTCGTTTAGCGACTTCTTACCGAAGTTCCGAAAAGATAGTAATTTATCTTCAGTCTGCTTTACCAAGTCTCCGATAGTCTTGATTTTAGCGCGATTCAAGCAGTTAATAGAACGGACAGTCAGTTCTATGATGTTGACCGGAAGGGCCAAAACGCTCTCCAGGACCTCCTGAGCCTTATCCTCCTCAGTCACCTTTTCCTCCTCTTCGGGTTGCTCCTCAACGCCAATAAATATGTTCAGCGAATCTTTCAAAATCTTGGCTGCGTATGCTAGAGCGTCAACCGGTTTTACACTTCCGTCAGTCCATATTTCCATAATCAATCTATCGTAATCGATCGATCTCCCCACGCGAGCATTTTCAACATTATAATTTACCCTTAAAACTGGAGTAAAAATTGCGTCAACCGAAATCATCCCTAGCTGCTGATTAGCATTGGGATTCTTCTCGGCAGGCAAGTAGCCGCGACCCTTAGAGACTTCTATTTCCATCTCCAAATTAGTGTCTGTGTCCAGACTGGCTATATGGGTAGATGGATTCAGAACCTCGACGTTATTGTTCAACTTAATATCCTTTGCCGTTACTTCTCCCTTCTTTGTCACATTCAGATATATCTTTTCGGGCCCTTCACTGTAAAGCCTGAACCTGAGAGACTTCAAATTCAATATTATCTGAGTAACATCCTCAACCACTCCGGGTAGGGTGGAAAACTCATGCATTACTCCCTTAATCTTTACGCCCGTAACTGCTGCTCCTTCCAACGAAGAGAGCAGGATCCGGCGTAGCGAATTCCCAATCGTATGTCCATAGCCCCTCTCGAATGGTTCCGCTATGAACTTACCATAACTGTTAGTAGCACCCTCCTCATCACAGACAAGTCTTTTTGGCGTCTGAAAATCTTTCAGCCTCATATTGTCCCCCTTAGCAGTATTTATGATTCATAGGTCAAAATTCAAAGAACAAGAACTTGCCACTAAGTTTTCTTCATAAATCATAGTCTATTTGGAGTATAATTCCACAATTAACTGTTCTTGAACTGGAATAGAAATTTCTTCCCTCTTAGGAAGCTTCAAAATTGTTGCCGTACTTGTTGACTGGTCAAATTCCATCCAGGAAGGAATTCCCCTCTCCTGCGCCTTTTCCCGGGATGCCTTAACAACTTCCAGGTCTTTACTTTTCTCATCTAAAGAGATTTTGTCCCCAACCTTCACCTGATAAGAGGGAATATCCACGCACCGACCATTTACCCTGATATGTCTATGCTGGACCAATTGACGTGCCTGATTTTTGGAAGAAGCAAATCCCAGTCGAAAAACAATATTGTCCAGCCTACATTCCACTAGCCTCAGAAGGTTCTCGCCAGGTAGCCCCTTCTTCCGTTCCGCCATTCTAAAATATTTACGAAACTGTTTTTCCATAATTCCGGCCATCCGCCGCGCCTTCTGTTTCTCTCTCAGTTGCAACCCATATCCGGATAATCTCTCACGTACCTCCACACTTTGTCCAGTGGGGGAACCCCGTCTCTCAATCGCGCATTTGGGGCTAAAACATCTCTCACCCTTCAAGAACAACTTCACTTTTTCCCGGCGACACAATTTGCACACTGAACCTCGATATCTCGCCATTACAACCTCCTATGTGAATCAGCTCCGAAGGAGTCCACCGCCTCCAGCGGGTTACGGAGTCCTGTCGGACCTGTGCGGAAAAATGGTCGCTGTCCCTATTTTATACTCTTCTTTGCTTTGGTGGGCGGCAACCATTGTGAGGGATTGGAGTTACATCTTTAATGCTAATAATTTCTAGCCCTGCTGACTGCAAAGAGCGGATAGCAGTTTCCCTACCCGAACCAGGTCCCTTCACGAAGACAGCAACCTGCTTTAGGCCCTGCTCAATTGCTTTCCTGGCAGTGGCTGTAGCCGCCATTTGCGCCGCGAACGGAGTCCCCTTGCGCGCTCCTTTGAAGCCCGAGACTCCAGCTGAGCCCCAAGCAATAGTGTTTCCGCCGTTATCAGTTATAGTTATCAAGGTATTGTTGAAGGTAGCTTGAATATATGCCTTCCCTTCAATTCCTAACCTCTCTTTTTGGTAGACTTTTTTCGGCTTACTAACAACCGTCTTCTCAACCATAGCCTATTCTTTCCTTTCCTTTGCCTCTTTTTTGACAGTGCCAACTGTCTTTCTTTTGCCCCGTTTGGTACGGGCATTAGTCCTCGTCCTTTGACCCCGCGCGGGCAATCCACGGCGGTGACGGTAGCCCCGGTAAGACCCGATATCAATCAATCTCCTAATGTTTCCCTGTACAATTCGCCGCAGCTCCCCTTCCACTTTATAGTTGCTTTGGATTATTGTTTGTATGGCACTAATTTCCTTTTCGGTCAGGTTCTTTACTCTGGTATCGGGATTTATTCCAGCCTCCCGGAGAATCTCATTAGAGGAACTCCTCCCAATTCCATAAATGTAAGTTAAACCAATTTCAACTCTCTTCTGAGAAGGCAATTCAACTCCTGCTATACGCGCCATACACTACTCCTTTCTCCTTCATCCCTGCCTTTGTTTATGTCTCGGGTTGGTGCAGATTATCCTTACTACTCCCTTTCTCTTAATTATCTTGCATTTCTTGCATATAGGTTTAACGGATGCTTTTACTTTCATCAACAGCCTCTACTTATGTCGATAAATTATCCTTCCCCTGGTTAAGTCGTATGGAGAAAGTTCTACCTTAACCCTGTCCCCGGCTAGTATCTTGATAAAATGCATCCTCATTTTCCCCGAAATATGAGCTAAGATCCTGTGCCCATTGTCCAGTTCAACTCTAAACATAGCATTGGGTAAAGCCTCGACGACCGTGCCTTCCACCTCAATCTTTTCTTCCTTAGCCATGGCCCCTCCCGGAAGCAACTGATAGACAACTGTCTGAAGAGCTACCACTCTTCTCAGCGCTGACTTAAGTGACGAAAAGGCCTATTAGAACTCTCATCTAGCGTCGTAAGTATTTCCGGTCCATTATCGGTAATTGCCACAGTATGTTCAAAATGGCAGGACAGACTCCCATCAGCAGTAACAACCGTCCAATTATCATCAAGAGTTTTTACCTCGTATCCCCCCATATTGACCATCGGCTCCAGTGCAAACACCATTCCTGCCTTCAGATAAGGGCCAGTGGACCTCTTACCAAAATTGGGAATCTGGGGTTCCTCGTGCATTTTCTGTCCAATTCCATGACCTACTAAATCCCTGACCACAGAAAAGCCGTTGCGTTCAGCACATTCCTGAATTGCCGACGATATATCGTAGAGCCTGTTATCGGGCAGCATTTGGGCAATTCCGGAATGCAAAGCCTCCCTGGTAACTTTTATCAACTTCTGCGCCTCTGTGGATATATTTCCTACAGGCAGAGTTACAGCCATGTCACTATAGTAGCCCTGGTAAAGCACCCCAAAGTCGAGACTTACAATATCACCTTCATTCAGCCTATAGTCTCCCGGAATCCCATGAACTACCTGATCATTAACTGAAGTACAAATTGACGCAGGAAACCCGCGAAAACCAAGAAATGCTGAAACGGCTCTATCCATTTTTATCAGCGACGCAGCAATTCTGTCCAACTCCTGTGTAGCTACCCCGGGCTTTACCCTTTCTGATACTTTCTGACAAACCTGGGCAACAATTTGTCCACTTCTTCTCATTTTTCTTATTTCTTTATTGGACTTCAAAATAATCATAATAGTCTATCAACATTCCTTAGCCCTTAGCGACAACCTTCAACTGCCCCACATAAGTCTTTAAAGACGCACTCTATACTTCTATTAGCATCGATTTTCGTCAGCAGACGCCTCTTTCGATAATATTCAATAAGGGGGAAAGTCTCCTTCTGATAAGTTTTCATCCTTTCTCTTACCGTATGTTCACTATCATCTTCGCGCTGAGAGAGTTTTCCCCCGCAGCGGTCACATAGACCAGAAGTGCGCGGCGGATGAAAGACTAAATGGAAAGTAAGTCCACAGCGAGAGCAAATTCTCCTTCCAGTCAACCTCTTAACTGCCTCTTCCTCATTCAGCGCCAGGTAGAGAACGCAATTCATTGATTTCTTGCTCTCTCCGAGAAAACCATTTAGTGACTCTGCCTGAGAAAGTGTCCGGGGAAACCCGTCCAGAACGAATCCCTTCTGACAATCATCTTCCGCCAACCTCTTCTTTATGATTTCCACAGCGACGCTGTCGGGAACCAGCCCTCCCAAATGGAGGACCTCTCGACTTTCTTTATCTAAATAACCTCCTTCTCTCAAGTTCCCTCGGAGAATGTCTCCTGTGGAAATATGGGGAAGACCATATTTCTCTGAAATCCTTTTCGCCTGGGTGCCCTTGCCACTCCCAGGAGGGCCTAAAAGAGCCAATCTCATAATTGCAAAATCTCAACTAGTCTAGAAACCTTTGGTTTCAACTATGGGGTTTACCTGATGTTAAAGTATCTCCCTTTTATTCTCCCCTTCCTCATAAACCCTTCATAATGGCGCATAATCAGATGGGATTCTATCTGTCCTATAGTGTCCAAAGCAACGCCCACCATAATCAATACTGCAGTTCCTCCAAAGATATGGGCAAGCCCGGGCGGAGCGTTAACCCAGGCTATAGGATAGTCGGGAAGAATCGCAATGCATACCACAAACAAAGCACCGGCCAAAGTAATTCTGGTCAATACCCGATCAATATGGGCGGCCGTCGATTGCCCCGGCCTTATTCCGGGAATAAAGCCACCCCACTTCTTCATATTCTCCGCCAGGTCATTGGGATTGAATGTAATTGCCGTATAGAAGTAGCAGAAGAATACGATTAAACCACCATAAACAAGTGTATAGAGCCACTGCCCGGGGCGGAGAAAACCACCAATTTTTTGCATTAAATCTATGTTCGGAAAGAACTGGGCAATGGTTGCTGGAAACATCATTATGGCCACAGCAAAGATAACTGCAATTACTCCCGACTGGTCTACTTTAAGAGGAAGGAATGTGCTCTGACCCCCGTACATCTTGCGGCCAATAATCCTTTTGGCATACTGGACGGGAATTTTCCTCTGCGCCTGCTCTACCCAGACTACACTGGCAATAAGAAAGAATATCAATGCTAACAAAAAAAGTAGTCCAAAAAGCGTCATCTCTTCGCTACGGAAAAGACGGAAGACATTTCGCACCGCTGACGGCAAGCGGTCTACAATGCCGGCAAATATTATGAGTGATATACCGTTTCCCACGCCTTTCTCCGTAATCTGCTCTCCCAGCCACATAATAAAAACAGTTCCCGTAGTCAAAGTCAGAATAGTTAACAGCTGGAAACTGAGGCCTGGATTCTTTACTACCGATGCTCCGCCTGGCGCTCTTACTGTTTGCATCCAGAAAGTCAATCCGAAGGCTTGAATGCCAGCTATGAAAAGGGTAGCATAACGACTTATTTGAGTGATCTTTCTTCTACCGAACTCGCCTTCTTTGGACAATCTTTCCAGATAGGGAACGGCTGTCTGCAGAAGGGACATAATAATGGAAGCATTGATATAAGGCATAATACCTAAAGAAAAAATAGAAAGCCTGTTTAAGGCCCCTCCGGAAAACATGTCCAGAAAGCCAAATAGAGTCCCTCTTTGAGTTTCAAAAAAAACCTTCAGGGCTGAAGCATCGATCCCTGGAGTGGGAATGGCTGCTCCTACCCTGTACACTGCTAAAATCCCCAAAGTAAACAGTATCTTCTTCTTCAATTCCGGTATTTTAAGAATATCAGTAAAGCTTTTTAACATGGCAAATTCTCCTATTTCTTTATGATTTCCACGCTGCCTCCAGCTTTTAGAACCCTCTCTCTGGCATTCTTGCTGAAACTATCAGCCTTTATTTTCAATTTTTTTGTTATCTCGCCATTTCCCAGAATCTTTATCGGCAGGTCCTTTCTTACCAAGCCTCTTTCCCTGAGAGTAGAAGGGTCAACTTCATCATTATCATTAAAGTTCTCTTCGAGACTTCTTAGATTTACTATCTCATACTCCTTCTTAAAGACGCTGGTAAATCCTCTCTTGGGGAGACGCCGAATAAGGGGCATCTGACCTCCTTCGAAACCGAGACGCACCCCTCCCCCTGAACGGCTCTTCTGGCCTTTGGTTCCCCGGCAGCTTGTGCCACCGTGCCCAGAGCCCGGGCCCCGGCCAACCCTCTTTCTCTTATGTCTACTACCAGTAGCCGCACTAAGCTGAGACAGTTTCATCTCTTCTCCCTGATATTTCCTCTATTTTCTTGCCTCGTAGTTCTGCGACTTTTTCCTTGGTCCTCAGGCTATCAAGTCCCTTAATTGTAGCGTAGACTACATTGACGGGATTGTTCGACTTTAGAGATTTGGTTAGAATATCCTTTATGCCCGCTGCTTCTACTACTGCTCTAACCGGACCGCCCGCTATTATTCCGGTTCCCGCACTAGCAGGCTTCAACAGCACCCGGCCAGCTCCAAAGTGGCCTATCACCTCATGGGGGATTGTGGTCCCACTCAATGGGACAGTGATGAGGTTCTTTTGGGCTCTCGCTGTGCCCTTCTGAATGGCAGCCTGAACTTCTCTCGCTTTGCCCAGCCCGCAACCAACGCGGCCATTTCGATCTCCGACAACTACCAGTGCAGTAAAGCCGAACCTTTTGCCTCCCTTAACCACCTTGGCCACTCTATTGACATTGACGACTATCTGTTTTAATTCTATGCCTTCTGCAGTAGGCTCTACCACTTTATCTCCTCCTTATCAAAACCTCCCCAATGACAACAGGAACTAAAATTCTAATCCGCCTTTGCGGCAGGCCTCGGCTAAGCTCTTTACTCTCCCATGGTAAGCATATCCACCTTTATCAAACGCCACTTTCTTAACACCCAGAGCTTTGGACCTCTCAGCAATTAATTCTCCCACGACGGCTGCCGCCTCCCTTTTCTTCAACTTCCCAACTTTGCCCCTGATTTCGGGAGAACGGGTAGAGGCTGCCACAATTGTCTTGTGAAGCCGGTCATCTACAATCTGGGCATAAATGTGCCGCAAGCTCCTATACACAAATAATCTGGGACGAGAGCTCGTTCCAAAAACTTTCTTTCTTACTCTCAGGTGTCTTCTTTTTCGGCCAGCCGAGCGAGAAATCAAACTATTTTCCTCCTTTAGGAGCTGCGCCACTTACTGCAGCAGCTTTACCCACTTTCCTTTTGATCTGTTCGTCTATATATCGTATACCCTTCCCCTTATAAGGCTCCGGCGGTCTGAACCTCCTTATCTTGGCCGCAACCTCTCCCACAAGTTGTTTATCCCTGCCCGAGACAACAATCTGGGTCTGCTTCTCCACCTTAACATCAATCCCGTCGGGCAATGAAAATTTCACAGGGTGGGTATAGCCCAATTGCAGATTTAGCACCCTGCCTTCCAGATTTGCTCGATAACCCATACCCGTAATAATCAATTCTTTCTTAAAGCCTTTTGTTACTCCTATTATAAGGTTATTGATAAGACTCCGCGCCAAGCCATGCAGAGCCCGACACTGCTTGACATCAGAAAGCCTCTCCACAATAATCTGGCCATCCTTTTTGGTAACCCTTATCCTGGGAAATAGTTTCTGGGTTAATCTTCCCAAAGGCCCACTCACTTCAATAATATCATCCTCAATCTTTACTTCCACTCCTTCTGGCACTGTAATCGGCTTTTTACCTATCCTCGACATCTCCCTCACCACACATAACAGAGTACCTCTCCTCCAAGGTTTGCTTCCCGACACTTCTTATCAGTCATCACTCCCTGAGGAGTTGAAATAATCGCCACTCCCAGTCCTCTATACACTCTGGGAAGCTCTTTAGCCTGGCAATAAAACCTTCTCCCTGGCCGAGAAACTCGCTTCAACCCTTTAATAACCCTCTCTTGATTGGGAGCATACTTGAGATAGACTCTCAAAATCCCCTGTTTGCGATCAGAGATAAACTTGTAGTTCGCTATGTACCCTTCTTCCTTTAAGACTTTCAGTATCTTCTCTTTTAATTTTGATGCGGGAATATCTACTTTCCCTTTCATCTTTTCGTTAGCATTTCGAATCCTGGTGAGCATATCGGCAACGGAATCAGAGATAGACAATCTATTCCTCCTCTTACCAGCTCGATTTTGTCACGCCTGGGATTTCGCCCTGGCGCGCCAATTTCCGGAAACAAATCCTGCACAGCGCAAAATCGCGCATATATCCCCGCGGCCTACCGCAAAGACGGCATCGATTATGCTGCCTGGTACTGAATTTCGGCGCCCGTTTCGACTTGGCAACTAAACTTTTCTTCGCCAAAAAACCCCCTCCTCACTGGGCGAGAGGGAGAAACACCCCCTCAGCCCTTCGTAACCTTTAAACTATCCCAGCTAATCATATGAGCAAAAGATAGTTTTAAAGAGCTTTAAGGAATTTTAGCCAAAAAACAAGGACGACTATTCTGCTATAAAAGCAAATCGATGTCTGACGAGCCCCCGATGTATACTGGGGCGAGGAGTTTCGATTTGCGCCTTCCAAAGTCCGAAGTTTTTTGGCGTCAAGAAATTCCTCCAGCGATGAAAAACTATCTTTTGTGAGTCAGCTCCGAGGGAGTCCGACACCTCCACCGGGTTTCGGAGTCCTGTCGGACCTGGGCTCACTAATCTACTTCTTTCGAAAAGGCATACCGAATAGAGTTAATAACTCATATGCCTCATCTTTAGTCTTGGCTGTGGTCACTATACTCACGTTCATTCCCTTGATCTTGCTGACCTTGTCTATACTGATTTCGGGAAAGATCGTGTGTTCCTGAATTCCAAGATTATAATTTCCTCGGCCATCAAATCCATCAGCCGAAACCCCGCGGAAATCGCGAACTCTGGGCAATGCAATATTGATTAAACGATCCAGAAACTCATACATAATAGCTCCATGAAGCGTAACTTTACAGCCTATCGGTATCCCTTTACGAAGTTTGAAGTTGGAAATTGACTTTTTTGCCCGGGTGACAATGGGCTTCTGCCCTGTTATTGCCGCCAACTCCGCCACTGCTTCGTCTAAAACCTTGATATCCTCCTTTGCTTCTGAAACTCCCATATTGACTACTATTTTCTCTAATCGAGGCACTTCCATAATATTCCTATATTTTAGACGCCTCATCAGCTGAGGCCCTAGCTCTTTCTCATACAATTCTTTTAACCTGGCCATTTCGTTTCCTCTATACAATCATTTCTCCACATTTCCGGCAAATCCTTATCTTTTTACCATCGCTTAACCAGTCTATTTTTACCCGAGTAGGCTGGTTACATTTAGGGCAAATCAACTGTACGTCGGAAATATGGACTGGTGATTCCTTTTCAGTTATCCCGCCGGGGGAAATCTGTGTCGGGCGCGCGTGTTTCTTTATAAAATTTATCTTGCTTACTATGACGCGAGAAATCTCGGGAAACACCTTAAGGACTTCCCCGGTTTTGCCCTTGTCTTTTCCGGTCTTTACTATCACTTTATCTTTCTTCTTAATCGTCAACATATTAATTCTCAGACTACTTCTGGGGCAAGAGAGATTATCTTGGTGAATCCTTTATCCCTCAATTCACGAGCAATTGGCCCAAAAATTCGTGTTCCTTTGGGTTCGTTATTAGCATCAACAATTACGGCTCCATTTTCGTCGAATCTTACATATGAACCATCGGGCCGACGTATCCACTTTCTCACTCTAACAATAACTGCCCTTACAACATCGCCCTTCTTAATCGCAGCTTCTGGCAAGGCATCTTTCACTGAAGCCCTTATTATATCGCCTACGCCTGCATATCTTTTCTTAGTTCCGCCTAAGACTCCGATACAAGCAATTCTTCTTGCTCCAGTATTATCGGCTATATTTAATCTGGTACGCATCTGTATCATATCAGACTTCCTCTGCCTTTTCCAGGATTTCCAAAAGTCGCCACCTCTTCCTCTTACTCAAGGGCCTGGTCTCAGCAATTCTCACCTTATCCCCAGCGTGCGACTCGTTCTTGGGGTCGTCAACCATAAATTTCTTCGTTCTCTTTAGAACCTTCTGGTACCGCGGATGCCGGAACAATCTCTCCACCGCTACTACTCTTGTCTTCTCCATCCTGTCGCTGACTACCCGACCTACCCTGACCTTGCGCTTAGCTTGACCTTGTATCATTGTTTCTCCTTCTGGCCTCCTCTTTCTTCCGAACGTCCCCTTTCTGCCAGAAGCGTCTTTAGCCTTGCTATATCCCTGCGGAGTAACCGAATCTCCAGTGGGTTCTTCAATTGGCCTGAGGCATTCTTTATCCTTAGTTGAAACAGCTTTTGTGCAGTATCATTCAACTTCTGCTCCAGTTCGGGCATACTCAATTCACGCAATTTAGCCGCTTTCACCTTTTCTATTCCCCTCTTGTCAGAAATGTTGTCCTCATCGGCAACTTATGACCGGCTAAGTTCATCGCTGCTTCTGCTTCCGCGCGGTCCACTCCTTCTATTTCAAACAGGACCCTTCCGGGCTTGACCACAGCTACCCATCCCGCGGGGGCACCTTTTCCTTTCCCCATCCTGGTCTCCGCTGGTTTCTTGGTAATCGGTTTATCCGGGAAAATCCTAATCCAGACCTTTCCGCCCTTCTTAAGAGACCGGGTCAAAGCTACTCGCGCGGCTTCAATCTGTTGAGCTGTAACCCAGGCTGGTTCGACAGCCAATAGTCCAAACTCGCCAAAATTTATTCTATTTCCACGCAAAGCTAAGCCCTTTCGCCTTCCGCGCTGCGCCTTGCGATACTTAACTCTCTTCGGCATCAGCATCAGTAGTCACCTCATCCTCTGGGGCCTCTTCTACTCTCTCCTCCTCCTTCTCAGCAGCTTTCACCATCTCGGCCTCTTCGGCTTTTTTCATAGGCTCCTCATTAAAAATCCAGACCTTAACTCCAATTTGACCATATGTGGTAAGACTTTCGGCAAAGCCATAGTCAATATTGGCTCGAAAAGTCTGTAATGGAACGCGTCCCTCTTTCAGCCACGCGGTGCGGGCTATCTCTGCCCCACCCAGGCGACCACTTACGCATACCTTAATTCCTGCTGCGCCACTTTCTATGGCTCGCGAAATCGCCCTTTTCATGGCTCTACGATACGGCATCTTCTTTACCAACTGCAAAGCAATTCCTTCAGCAACAACCTGAGCGTCCAACTCGGGCTTCTTGATGGGAACAATATTAATAAAGACTTTATAGTTAGTCATTTCTTCTAACTCGTTTCTCAAATTTTCAATATCTGCACCTTTCTTTCCGATAACCAGTCCTGGCCTTGCCGTATTAATATCTACTCGCAAAGACTTACCAGCCCGCTCGATTCTTATCTTGCCCACTCCACTTTGATAGAGCTTCCTCTTGATAAATTGCCTTAGAACTATATCTTCATGGAGCATATCCCGCAACTTCTTTCCTCCAAACCATTTTGCATCCCAAGTCTTAATAAACCCGAGACGACTTCCCACTGGATGGACCTTTTGTCCCACTTTCTACCCCCTGGCAAGAGCCTTACGATTTTCCACAACTATATAGATGTGGCAAGTTTTCCTTCGATAGATTGCTGCTCGTCCCATGGCCCTCGGACTTATACGTTTCAAAACAGGGCCCTGTCCAACATAAGCCTCTGCAATAAACAGATTCGGGTCGTCTGCGGCAGACCGGCTATTAGCCACTGCCGACTTCAATACCTTTTCCACAGCCTTAGCCGCCCGACGCGGCGTAAATTTCAAAATTTGATAAGCCTCCAAAACGCCTCTACCTCGAATTAAATCTAGCACTTGACCAACCTTCCTGGAACCCAACCTTACAAATCTGGCTACTGCCCTTGCCGCCAATTGAAGACTCCTCCTTTTCTGAATCAGCTCCGAATGAGTCCGACGCCTTCATCGGATTTCGGAGTCCTGTCGGACCTGTGCTCACTTAGAAAGTCCCGATTCATCAGGACAGCTACATTCTACTCCCTGTTCGTCGCCACCGGCGTCACCCTGACACAATCGTATCCTATTTCATTATGTCAGGGCAGTAATCTCTTTAGTGTGGGCAGCACCGTGGCCCTTAAAAAATCTGGTGCGGGAAAACTCTCCTAATCGATGCCCTACCATATTTTCGGCTAAATAGATAGGAATGAATTTCTTCCCATTATGGACTGCCACGGTATACCCAACGAATTCTGGCGTTATTACTGAACTCCTTGCCCAAGTTTTTATTACTTTCTTTTCGCCGGAAGCATTCATCTGTTGTATCTTTTTGAGGAGTTTCTCGTCCACATAGGGACCTTTTTTTGTAGACCTAGACATTCTTATTTTCTCCTTTTCAAGATAAGGGCATCAGATTTCTTCTTTTTTCTCGTTTTTAATCCCTTGGATAGTTGCCCCCATGGACTCCGTGGCAAATTATGGCCTTTGCTTTTGCCCCGACCACCTCCCAGCGGATGGTCGACCGGATTCATTGCTCCTCCTCTCACTGTCGGCCTAATACCTAGATGGCGACTTACTCCTGCGCTTCCCAGCTTCCTGGTAGCGTGTTCAATGTTCCCCAGTTGCCCGATGGTAACCCTACAATCCATCGGCACGAGTCTAATCTCACCGGAAGGGAGTTTCAACTGAGCAAATTTATCCTCTTTGGCAAGTATCTGGGCAGATGAGCCTGCAGTCCTGGCCATTTGAGCACCAGTACCCGGGCTCAATTCAATACTATGAACCATCAAGCCAACTGGAATGTTCTTCAAGGGCAGACTGTTGCCAGTGCTGATAGGAACAGAATCTCCGCTCTCCACCGTATCGCCTACTCGTAAGCCTAAAGGCTGAAGTATGTATCTCCTTTCCCCATCCGAATATTCTAAAAGCGCAATTCGACAAGAACGATTGGGGTCGTATTCTATTGCCACAACCCTGGCCGGGATGTTAAACTTATTTCTCTTAAAATCAATAATTCTATATCTCTGTTTATGGCCGCCTCCCCTATGCCGCACTGTAATCTGCCCGGACGCATTCCTCCCTCCCCGGGAACGGAGACCAACAGTTAACGACTTTTCCGGTTCCTTCCTGGTAATTTCATCCATTCCCACCCGCGTAGCGAACCTTCTAGCTGGTGATGTAGGTTTGTATTTCTTTATTGCCATCCTATTTCTCCAAAGACGCAAAGAACCGACTATTTCCACTCCATTTATGCGCCTTCAAAAATTCTTATAGTATCTCCTGGTTTGAGTGTAATTACTGCTTTCTTTCTCTTGGCTCGATATCCTTCGTGAATTCCCAGCCTCTTCCTCTTCCCTTTGAGATTGGATGTATTGACCTTAAGCACTTTCACCTTGAAGAGCTCTTCCACTGCCTTCTTGATCTCCGTCTTGCTAGCCCGGGGAGATACAAAGAAAGAGTATTTGTTCTCCTTTCCGCGAAGAGTCGTGGATTTCTCCGTTACCACCGGTCCCCTGATTATCTGATACGGATCGAACATTCAGGATAAACCCTCCACAATAGCTTCTATAGCATCGCGCGCAATAATTATCTTCTCATATTTCAAAAGGTCGTGGATATTGATACTTCCCGCAGTGGTCAACTTAACTTTGGGTAAATTACCAAAGGCTCTCGATAAACTTTCATCTCTGCTTTTTGCGATTATCAAAGTCCCCAACAAGCTACCTACCTTTTCCAATAGGACTTTCGCCTTTTTGGTTTTGCCCTCTTCCAGCATCAACGAATCTATGATATTGAGTCTATTCTCACGGATTTTTTCTGATAAGACCTGCTTTATAGCGTTCCTTCTCTTTTTTTTGGGAAAAGCTATCTGATACGAACGGGGTCTTGGACCAAAGATAATCCCCCCGTGTCGCCAGAGAGGCGAGCGAATACTTCCAGCCCGTGCCCTGCCCGTACCCTTTTGCCGCCAGGGTTTGACCCCGCCTCCGGAAACTTCCGCTCTTGTTTTAGTCGAAGCTGTCCCCTGCCGACGCCTCGTCAACTGCGTAAATACAGCCTCTTGAACCAACGCTGGATTCAGCTTTCGGCCGAAAACTTCGTCGGGCAAGTCAATTTTGCCCATATTTTCTCCTTTAGAATTTAATAAATCAACCTGCGGCATTAGGTTTCCTTCCTCCACTGGCCAGCCTTCAACTTCGCTTCTCCTTTTTTCCACTCTTCGATATGACAAGAAGCCCTCTCTTAACCCCCGGAACAGCTCCTTTAACTAAAATCAGATTCTCTCCCGGGATAACCTTTAATACTTCCAGGTTCTTCGCCACACTCGACTTTCCACCCATTCTGCCAGCCATCCTCATTCCAGGAAAAACTCGTGAAGGGAACGAGCTTGCCCCAATCGAACCAACTCTTCTGTGCTGAGCCGAACCATGAGATGCAGGGCCACCTCTAAATCCCCAACGCTTCACAGGGCCCGCAAATCCCTTACCTTTTGAGGTGCCTTTAACGTCTACGTAGTCTCCGGGTTTAAATATGTCTACCCGTATTTCCTGGCCAAGCTGGTATTCATCAATATTATCAACTCGAAATTCTCTCAAATACTTCAAAGGTCCAACCTTTGCTTTCTCCAGATGACCCTTTTTGGGCTTATTCAGGCCTTTTTCTTTTATCTCCCCATACCCGATCTGAATAGCACTATAGCCTTCTCTCGAATTGCTCTTCTTCTGCACCACGAAGCAGGGACCTGCCTTAATCACCGTAACCGGGAGAACTTCACCTTTATCAGAAAATGTCTGAGACATTCCTGCCTTTTCACCAAGGATTCCTAACCCCATTTTGCCCCACTCCTTCGTTTCTCTTTTGCTAAAGTTTTATTTCTACGTCTATTCCAGCCGGGAGGTTCAGTTTCATAAGCGCGTCTACCGTCTGGGGAAGTGGCTCAAGTATGTCCACAAGCCTCTTGTGTATTCGCATTTCAAACTGCTCCCTAGACTTCTTGTCCACGTTGGTCGACCTGAGAACCGTGTACTTGCGAATCTTCGTAGGCAGGAGGATCGGTCCTGATATCTTAGCTCCCGTCCTCTTGGCTGTTGCTACGATCTCCCTTAGAGACTCATCCAGCATCTTCTGGTCGTAAGCCTTGAGCCGTATTCTTATCCTCTGATTAGCCATCTTCTAACTCCAAGCAAATAGACTATCCTACCTGCAATGCCTCAAGGATGAAGGGACAGTTGCAGGAGCTTCAAATCCGCCAAGTTTTGCGTAGTGTAGCCCTTTATGGGCGTAATTACTACGGGCATAAAGCCCTACACTACCGAGCGACTCCGAAAACTATCCCACCTCTCAAGATCCTGAAATTCAAAGATAGTTTGCGAGGAACCTTAGGAATTTTTAGCCAAAAAACGAGGACGGCCGATCCTCTTTCAAGCAAATCATTGTTTGACGAGCGAAGCGAGGAATTTTGATTTGCACCCTGCGAAGTCCGAAGTTTTTCGGCGCCAAAAAATTCCCCGGTGATAAGAAAACTATCTTTCGAATCTTTATTCCGAGCGACTCCGAAAACTATCCCCACCTACTACTGCCTTGGGGATGAAGGGATAGTTACAGGAGCTTTAAATCGGCCAGGGTTACCCCCAGCGCTGGCCGATTTTGAGCGAGGTTCTCCACCGAGCGACTCCGAAAACTATCCCTTCATCCTATTCTATTATCTCTGCAATTACTCCTGCACCGACAGTGTGTCCACCCTCCCGGATGGCGAACCTCAACTCCTTCTCCATGGCTATGGGAGTTAT
>Ga0315309_1000334_pt1 | contig 28386 bp, 20 predicted proteins | sample TDP4_MG_FD_203080 | JGI IMG/M metagenome (GOLD analysis project Ga0315309, IMG submission 203080) | Freshwater sediment microbial communities from Lake Towuti, South Sulawesi, Indonesia - TDP4 | ecosystem: Environmental > Aquatic > Freshwater > Lake > Sediment | place: Indonesia: South Sulawesi...
TACTACCTCTTCAATCTGTTCCGCCATCTTCTCGTCGCTCAACAACTTTCCCATTGTTCCTTCGCCTTTATTAAGCTTTTCTACAATTTGGGAAATTCCATCGAGCATCCTCTCCAATTTTTGTACGGAACTGGCAATACTTTCTTCGTCTAACCTATCGGTTATCTCTCTCAAGTTGGCCGAAAGCCGGTTAAGATTCGCAATCGTGTCCCTTAGCTCCTCCCCTTGAGCGCCCAAAGCTATATTCAATTTCCTGAGGACTTCTCCAGTGTTATCGAGAATCATCCTCAAAGACTTCCCAAATTCTTCTTCTTTTCCAATCCCTCTTATTTTCTCCACAAGCTCGCCCACTCCCACGAGCACCTCTTCCATAGCTTTATCTATCCCGATAGGCTCGATACCTATAACAGTATCCCCATCCTGAAGTAGTGGTTCTCCTTCTGAACCGGCAGTAATTTCCAAGTATTTTGTCCCGACAATCCCCAAAGAGACAATCTTAGCCCGTGCATCTCTATGAATCTTGACATTCTCGTTTACAGAGGCAACCACTTGAGCTTTATCTCCTACGAGTCTAATATCTGTGACTTTCCCCACCACAACTCCCGCCCTTCTCACCTGCGCCTTTTCCGGAAGTCCACTAACATCATTGAAAAGAATTTTTATCTCATATCTTCTTTCAAAATGGATATCGCCGAGGAGGACAGTAACTATCCCTAAAGCTACCAGACCAGCCAAGATAAAAAATCCAACCTTAGTTTCTTGACTTAACATCAATCTACTCCCTCAATTTCATCTTTATAGGTCCTTCACTTGAGCCGGTAATAAACTGCCGAACAACAGGGTTTTCCGATTTCTTAATCTCTTGCGGGACTCCTATCTCTTCTATTCGGCCCTCATAAAGCATGGCGATCCGGTCAGAAATCTTATAAGCAGTAACCATATCGTGGGTAACAGCAATAGAAGTGATTTTCAACTTTTTCCTTAAATCTATGATTAGGTCGTTGATTACATCAGCCATAATCGGGTCGAGCCCAGTCGATGGTTCATCGTAAAGAATATACTTGGGGTTCATAGCAATTGCCCGGGCAAGCCCTACTCTTTTCTTCATTCCTCCAGAAAGTTCAGCGGGCATTAAGTCTTCAATCCCTTTCAACCCCACCAGTGACAGTTTCTCAGAAACCCTCTTTTCTATCTCCCCCTCATCCAAATCCGTCAACATTCTTAAACCAAAAGCCACATTCTCCCTTACTGTTAAAGAATCAAATAGAGCCGCCCCCTGAAATAGCATTCCGAATTTCTTTTGCACTTCGGCCAATTCCTCCATCCCCAACCTGGTGATTTCCTCTCCATCTACCTCGACCTCACCCACTTGTGGCTTCAATAGCCCAACAATATGCTTTAATAGGACGCTTTTCCCACAGCCGCTTCCTCCTATTATGGTGATTGTCTCTCCATCCTCAATCTCCAGGTTAACCCCCCGCAGAACTCTATTATCTCCAAAACTCTTATGAAGATTCCTGATTCTTATCATAAATTTTATTGTAGTGTAGCCCTTTATGGGCGTCCCGATTTATCGGGACGGACATAAAGCCCTACACTACCTATTTAAAAATGGGCGGCGCCAATTCCAATACAGACCAGGAAGGCCGTCAGGAAGTAGTCTGAAACTAAGATTAGAACCATAGAAGTTACAACTGCAGAGGTGGTTGCTCTTCCAACCCCCTGTGCTCCACCCTCACAGGTAAATCCTTTGTAACAACACACCATAATAATAATTACACCAAAAAAGAGAGATTTTATCAAACCCTGATATACATCATCGACTCGCATAAAATTGAGAATCTCGTCTCGATAAACAGTTGCAGGAATATTGAATGAATATACGCTGACCAGTAGCCCACCCAGAACACCAATAATATCTGCAAACAGGGTGAGGATAGGAACCATAATCAGGCATGCCAAGAGCCTGGGAACTGCCAAATACTTCACGGGATTTGTACCCAAGGTATAGAGAGCATCGATTTGCTCCGTAACCTTCATCGTCCCGATCTCAGCTGCTATCGCTGCCCCAACTCTACCGGCTAACACCATACAACCTGTAGCCGGGCCGAGCTCCTTCACCATCGAAAATCCAACTGCCATTCCCACATAGACCGGCTCACCAAAAAAATTGGAAAAAGCGTAACCGGTCTGTAAAGCCAGAACCATTCCTGTGAATAGAGCAGTAAGCCCAATTACGGGGAAGGACCTTATTCCAATCTCCATCATCTGGCTTACTATGTCCTGAGTCCTCAGGGAGCCCCGGCCAATCCAGTATATTGTCTGGCGGAACAGTTCCGTCAATCTGCCAACACTACTGGTTACAATAAGAATTCTATCGCCTATATATCTTAAGAATCTAATTTCCACTCTATCACCCAAAATCACTCAATCTCAATTCTGCTAATGCTTGCTTCGTCGCGCAATCTCCTCAGCCATTTCTCGTAGCGTTCTTCCATTCTCTTTTGCAGAATGAAGTTCTTTAAGTAATCCCGAATTTCATTTAAACTTTTCTTTTCTGCTGCCTTCTTCTCAATACATTGAATAATATGGTATCCATACTCTGTCTCCACAATGTCACTAATCTGTCCTACATCGAGAGAAAAAGCCGCATCCTCAAATTTCCTGACCATCTGTCCCCTTATGAAAAAGCCGATATCTCCTCCCTTACTGGCCGAAGCGTCTTCCGAATATTTCTTAGCTAATTCTGCAAAGCTTGTCTCTCCTTTCTTAACTTGTTTCAAGATCTCCCTAATTCTTTTAAGAGCCTCATTTTTATCGGTATTTTCGCCAACCTTAATCAGAATATGGCGCACACGCACCTGTTCCGGTTCAACCATTTCCGATTCGTTCTGTTTATAGAAGTCTTCAATTTCACTATCTGTGGGAGGGCCAACTTTCGCCTTAACTTCCCGGTCGATTAACTTTATCACCATTAGCTGTTCCTCAACCTGCTCTTTAAATTTCTCTTCTCCCAACCCTTGCCTGGCAAGTTCTTGATTATATTCCTCTTCCGAGGGGAACCTCTTCTTGATTTCTGCTATTCCATCCTCGATTTCCTTGCTATTTACCTTGATTTTTTGCTTCTTGGCCTCGTGAATCAAAACTTTCTCGTCAATCATCTGCTCCAGAATTTTCTCTTTTAGTTCATTAATTCTAACATCCTTGTCTGGCAAGCCAGCCAATACCTTCTGATATTCTTCTATGACGGGCTTTGCCCTCTTTTCATACTCGCTCATAAGTATAACATCGCCGTCTACTGTGGCCATAGTCTTGTCCACTACTTTTGCCAGAGAGGGACCGACCATAAGAAAGAAAAACGAGACAAATAGGAACACTCCTATCAAGATAGGGAGCTTTTCGCACTCAGGGCTTCTTTGATTCTTTTTGTTCATTTGTCATCTCCTGTTGACCTTCCGATTGAGTTTCTATTGAGACCTTATCCAAAAGCTCGTAATCCACCGAAACCATCAATTCCTTCTTGAACTTTTCCACCAATCTATCGAGTTTCTCGTTTTGGATTCTCGCCCTTATTTCATGATCTATCTCTTCAGGAGTCTTCTTCACTCCTTTTTCTTTCCCTGTTAACTTAATCAGATGGTATCCAAACTGAGTCTCAATTATACCACTAATATCTCCCTTATTTTGCAGAGCAAATACGGCCTGTTCAAATGCAGGTATCATCTCTCCCTGAGAAATATAGCCCAAGTCACCTCCCTTAGGAGCAGTGATTGAATCGATTGAGTATTTTCGTGCCAGCTCTTCAAAGCTTCCCCCTTCTTTAAGTTCATTCAGGATTCTCCTCGCTTCCGACTTACTTCTTACTAAAATGTGACTTACTCTCACCTGTTCAGGGTTCATAAATCTTTCTCTATTATTTTCGAAATATACCTTGGCTTCTTCATCGGTCACTGCAACTTTTGCCTTCTGTAACTCCTGAAACATCGCTTCCAGGATTACTCGGTCTTGTGCATTCTTCAATCTTTCCTTTACCTCTTCCCTTTTATCTACCCCCTCTTCTTTTGCCTTCTGAATTAGCACCGCCTCGGCAATCATCCCGTTCAGTAACTCCAGTTTCCCATTCCGCGTAGCCAAAAATCCCTGATAATAGGATGGAATCTCAGCTACCTTTCGTTCAAATTCATCCAGAGTAATATTTCTTCCCCTGATCCTCACCAGGATATTCTCCTTGTCCTTATGCTTAAGGAAGATGAATACGCCAATTCCAATAACCAAAATAGCCAGTAACAAAAATAAAATTTTTCTTTTCATCTCTTTTCCTTCCTCTGGAAAGTTTTCTATCCAATATTGCTATACAAAAACCAATAATTGCTGACAACATATGCCGATTTGATAAATAATTATACCAGATTATGCTAACTTTTGCAAGAAACTCCTGAGCGTCCTCACTTTTCCTCGTTCACCTTTAACTTTGTCTCTTGCCCTTAAAGAATAGTTCCATGGACTCATCCAAATTTTGAAACTCTCCATCTGTTTGAACCCATCTTTCAACTCATTTGCTAGCTGCACAAGCTTGCTGGCTTCTACCTGAGTCTTGTGACTGAATTCAACTTCCACCCCGCTATCCCTTTGGCTAATCTTCTTGACTCCTAATCTTGTAGCCAGCTGACGGAGCTCTACCAGTTCCATTAGAGTCAAGCAAGGTGCCGGAATATTGCCGTATCGGTCTCTAAGCTCTTCTCTTATTCTTTCAAGACTCTCCAGATCGCGTGAGGAGGTAAACTTTCTATAAATATTAATTCTCTGGGCCGGGTCGGGAATATAGTCAAGCGGGATATAGGCATCCACCTGTAAGTCTATCTCTACAGGCTCTTCTATTTCTACCTTGATGCCTTTCTCATTATTTACTGCCTCCTCCAAAAGTTTACAATATAAATCGAATCCTACTTCAAGAATATGCCCATGTTGTTCTGGCCCAAGGATGTTGCCCGCTCCACGGAGCTCCAGGTCCTTAAGTGCAATTTTGAAACCCGAACCCAGCTCAGTGCACTGAGCAATGGTCTCGAGTCTCTTCTCAGCGATATCAGTGAGTGGCAATTCAGGTGGATAGAATATATAGCAGTAAGCTTTGTACTTATCCCTGCCAATCCTTCCCCTCAATTGGTAAAGTTGTGCCAGTCCCAGGTCGTGTCCATTTGTAATTATCATTGTATTGACATTTGGAATATCGAGGCCTGCTTCCACTATAGTGGTTGCTACAAGAACATCGTACTCCTTATTTATGAACCTGGCCATAACCTTCTCCAGTTGTGAAGCTACCATTTTGCCATGCGCTACCCCTATACGTACATCGCTCATCATCTCTCTTAGACGCCTGGCAACTGTCTCTATTCTCTCTACCCTGTTATACACATAGAAGACCTGTCCTCCTCTCCCTATTTCGTTCCTTATTGCCATCTTAATAATCTCCTCGTCATATTCTCCCAAAAAAGTTTCAATTGGGATACGGCCTTGTGGTGGTGTATCTATTACGGACATATCACGAACCCCACCCAGAGCCATAGAGAGAGTCCTGGGAATGGGTGTGGCAGTCAAGGTCAATACATCTACGGTCTTTCGAAGCTGTTTCAACTTCTCCTTGTGGCGGACGCCAAACCTCTGCTCTTCATCAATTACAACTAATCCCAAATCGAAAAACTGAATATCTTTCTGGAGAAGCCTATGAGTACCTATAACGATATCAATTGCACCTTGCTTCAATCTTTCAATAATTTGTTTCTGTTCCTGCTTCGTCTTGAACCTGGAGAGCATCTCAATCACTACTGGATAGTCTGCGAACCTCTCAGTGAAGGTGTGGTAATGCTGTTCAACCAGAATCGTCGTAGGAGCAAGCACCGCCACCTGTTTACTATCAAACACAGCCTTGAGGCTCGCCCTCATTGCTACCTCTGTTTTACCATAACCCACATCCCCGCAAACAATCCTATCCATCGGTTTTGGCCGAATCATATCCTGCTTGACTTCCTCTATTGCTCTCTCCTGGTCCGGGGTTGTCTCATAAATAAAAGCGTCGGCAAACTCTTTTTCATAATGGGTGTCCAGAGGAAAAGCGTGTCCGGGTAACTTCTGCCGCGCTGCATATATCTCCAGAAGGTCGTGGGCTATCTTCTGCACGGACTTCCTCACCCTGGCGGTCACTTGATGCCAAGCGGTGCTATCCAAAGAGTATAGTTTCGGCTTATAACCTTCAGTTCCAACATATTTCTCCACCAGATTAAAATCTTCAATTGGCACGTATAACTTGTCAGCCTTAGCGTATTCTATGGCTATATAATCCGTATATCTATCTTCTATCTCTATCTGCTTGAGTCCCAGATATCTTCCAATGCCATATCTTTCATGGACAACATAGTCGCCCACATTAAGTTCAATTAAATCGCTGAGCCTCCTCATCGGATATTTGAGTTTTGGATAATGATGTCTTATCTTGTAGCGCCCAAAAATTTCCCTTTCTGAAACTACCACGAGTCTCAGCCCGGGGAAAATAAATCCTCCATTGGGGCTTCCTAACTTGAAACTGGGAAATGGCACATTCCCCTCTTCCCGCAAGAGCTCTTCTAACCTTGACTTTTCTCCCTCATTGTTACAGAAAACATTAGTCCGGTACCCCTGCTTTTGCCAATTTGTAAGCTCCTGAGAGAAGAAGCCAATCTTTCCCTGGAAGGATGGTGGAGACTTTGTAGAAAAACTAATCGAGCCACTTTGGGGCAGGATCGACAAATAGATATAGGAGAAGCGTCTGGTGGGAATGGAGGAAGGAAGTTCTACATTGTCTAACAAGACCACTCCCTCCTCTGGTAGATAATTGAGAATAGTGTGGGAGCTGTTCTCCTGCCAAACTCTTGCTGGAACTACCCTGGCCTCATCACCAGCTCCTATCGACATTTGTGTCAAGGAATCGAACCAGCGCATCTCTTCAACCTTGTCTTCAAATAAGACCACCCTGAGAGGGTGTTCGAAAGTGGGAGACCATAAATCGAGAATCTCACCTCGCAGAGAGAACTCCCCTACCGCCTCAACCATATCCACCCTCTCGTAACCGGCAAGACTTAAGTTTTCGGCCATCTTCTGGTACTCAATCTTTTCTCCTTTTGAGAGAATTAAGGTCAGAGAGAGAAATCGGGAAGGAGAAACTATTCTCTTCTCTACAGTATCCAGCGTAGTGACAAGGAGGGGATTCCTCTCACTCAATAGAGCATTGAGAGAAACAAGAGAATCCTCTTCATTCTCCTGAGAAAAGATTTTAGGGTCTTCTCCAAATGCTTTCAGGTCTTCTTTTGTCCTTTCCAGGTCGTCCTCCCTTTCCACAACCACCAATAATGGCTTGGAGACCATTTCTCTTAAACCCAAAATGAAAAAGGCTTTGGAAGCACCCCAAAGCCCTGAAACTCTTATCTTTTTTCCATTGTTGATTATCTTTTCAGAGATCTCTTCTAAGGTCTGATCCTTCTCCCAGAATCGAAGTAGTTCATCTCTCATAGCTCTTTCCCTTTTGAAGTTGGTGGGTTACCATCAGGAAGGAGAAGAAATTCTGATTTCTCACTTACGACTGCCAATCTAATTACCAAACATATAATCTATTTCATAGTGGGTAGGAGTCCCGAAAGTTCTCTTAAATTGACCTTCCCAATCTTTCTTTCAACATTCTATTCACTAACTGTGGATTGGCTCTGCCCTGGCTCTTTCTCATTACCTGACCAACCAGATGGCCCAATGCATTCTCTTTACCTTTTCGATACTCTTCTACCGCGCCTGGATTCTCTCTTACGACTTCTTCGATTATTTTTCCAATCTCCTTTTCGTCAGTAATCTGCACCAACTTCTTCTCTTCTACAATTGCTTTAGCGCTCTTCCCTGTATCAAACATTTCTTGAAATATTGTTTTCGCAATTTTCCCAGAAATCGTCCCTGCTTCAATTAGTCCTAAAAGCTCTGCCAACTGGGGAGGAGAGACGGGGGACTCTCTTATGTCCTTGTTAGCCGCATTCAGCCTTCCTAGAAGCTCTACCATTACCCAATTGCCAACTGCCTTAGGGTTAGTGTAGAGTTCAGCTACCTCTTCAAAATATTCAGCCAGCGCCTTCTCCGCAGTCAATACCCCGGCGTCATATTCAGAAAGTCCATATTCTTTAATGAAGCGTTGCCGCCTCATATCGGGAAGCTCTGGAATCGTCTTTCTGACTTCTTCTAACCATCTTTCGTCAACTACTAATGGCACAAGGTCTGGTTCAGGAAAGTAGCGATAGTCATGAGCCTCTTCCTTACTCCTCATAGGATATGTCCTCTCCATTTTCTCATCCCAGAGCCTCGTTTCCTGAATAATCCTCTCTTTGCCCTCAATCGCTCCAATTTGTCTCTTCACTTCATATTCCAGGGCTTTCTCGATTGCCTTAAATGAATTCATATTCTTTACTTCCGTTTTCACCCCAAGCTCCTTCTGACCAGCCAATCTCAGAGAAACATTCGCATCGCAACGGAGTGAACCCTTCTCCATGTCACAATCTGAAACCTCAAGATACCTGAGCATGGTTTTCAATGTTGTAAGATAACTATAGGCCTCTTCAGGACTCTTGATGTCGGGAGTAGAGACTATCTCCAGAAGGGGAATGCCGCAGCGATTGAAATCTACGAGACTGCCGTCAATCTCCCGGGAGCCAATATAGTGAAGGAGTTTCCCTGCATCCTCCTCCAAATTGATTCTGGCTATGCCAACCTTTCTTGCCCCCCCATCTACCCTAATTTCTAAGTAGCCGTTTTGGGCAAGAGGCTCTTCGTACTGGGAAATCTGGTAATTCTTGGGCAAATCGGGATAGAAGTAATTCTTTCGAGCAAATACTGAGCGTGTAGCAACTTCGCAATTTAGGGCCAGGGCGCTCTTAACTGCGTACTCAACTGCCTTCCTGTTAACTACGGGGAGTACCCCGGGCATACCGGTGCAGATGGGACAGGTGTGGGTATTTGGCAGTGCGCCAAACTCGGTTGAACACCCGCAAAATAACTTCGATTCTGTCTTAAGCTGTACATGGACTTCTAAACCAATTATGGTCTCATACTTTGCCATTCATAGCCTCCAAAAAGGGGACAGGCTACTTTTTTCTGAAATTGGTTCATTTCGTCAGTAACGACAGCTACGGTCAAATACATATTCTAAAGTTTTGGCTTCCTCTTGTACCAGTCTACACTCTTCTCATAAGCATATGCTATGCGAATAAGCACTTCTTCATCGAAAGGTCTTGCCATAAGCTGGAGTCCAATGGGAAGCCCTTTCTTACTGAATCCACAGGGAATTGAAATCCCGGGAATGCTAGCCAAATTTGCAGAGATTGTAAATATATCCGATAAGTACATCTGGAGGGGGTCATCGACTTTCTCTCCTATCTTGAATGCTGGAGTGGGAGCTGTGGGCGTGATGATGGCATCAACCTTTTCGAAAGCCCCATCGAAATCCTTCTTAATCAGAGTGCGCACCTTCTGAGCTTTTAGATAGTAGGCATCGTAGTAACCTCGGGAGAGAGCATAAGTACCGAGCATAATTCTCCTTTTCACTTCTGGACCAAACCCTTCTCCCCTGGACTTCTCGTACTCATCCAGTAAGTCCCCTATTTCCAGAGAGCGGTAACCATATCTGACTCCATCATATCTTGCCAGGTTGGCACTCGCTTCCGAAGGAGCAATCAAATAGTAGACCGCCACACCGTATTCGGTGTGGGGAAGAGATATCTCCACAGTTATTGCTCCCAAATCCTGCAAAAGCTCTATCGCCTCTTTCACTGCTTTTTCCACTTCGCCGTCCAAACCTTTAATGAAATATTCTTTCGGAACTCCTATCTTGATGCCTTTGATATTCTCTGTTAAGGACTTGCTATAGTCGGGAACATCAAGATTTACTGATGTAGAATCTCTTTCGTCATGGGCGGCAATCACATTCATCAACAGTGCCACATCTTCCACATCTTTGCCAAAAGGGCCTATCTGGTCGAGCGAGGAAGCAAAAGCGACCAATCCATAACGGGAAACCCTCCCGTAGGTCGGCTTTAGACCGACCACACCACAGCAGGCTGCTGGCTGGCGAATGGAACCCCCTGTATCAGAACCTATTGCCAGAATAGTCTCATCGGAAGCCACTGCCACTGCGGAACCTCCGGAAGAACCACCAGGAATATGATTGAGATCCCACGGATTACGAGTTATTCCAAAATATGAATTCTCGGTTGATGAACCCATAGCAAATTCATCCATATTAGTCTTACCGATAAAGACCGCCCCTGCCTCCCTCAACCTCTTTACCACTGTAGCCTCATAGGGAGAAATAAAATTCTCAAGTATATGAGAAGAACAAGTAGTCTTCACATTCTTTATGCATATATTGTCTTTGATTGCCACGGGAATACCTGCTAAGGCGCCTGGTAATTTGCCCTTTATTGCTACCTTGTCGATATCTCTTGCCTGGCGGAAAGCCTCCTCTTCAGTCAGGGTGACGAAACTGCCAAGTCTATTTTCTACCTGACCAATTCTTTCGAAAACAGACCTCACAATATCCTCGGAGGAAACTTCCCTCTTTTCCAGCTTCTCCAATAGTTCATGCGCGGTAAGTTCACATAGTTCCATTAACTCGTCCTCTCAATGCTTATCTTCTCACCATCACTAACCTTTCTCCACTCCTTCGGATCTCCCAGAAGTCTTCCAATAAGGTTTACTGGGCTGGCTGGCCTTATCTCAGATTCCGTAGAGATAGGAGTCTTCCCAAAAAAGATACAAAAACCGCTTCCCTGAGGCCAGTAACCAAGGTCCCCTTCTTTGACCACATCTTTAGCTTCCTCCGGCCCCATCTTGACTGGAATAGCAAAATATATCTCCTCTCCCCAAGTATTCACCTTTGCCTGAATGGGAAGAGAGTCCCAGATAGCAGTTGCTGTCTTTGTCCTAAATAGCTCCGCTTCCATAGTCACCTTTTCTGTCTTTATCCTGATTTTCTTTACCATTCTAATCCTTATCTCCTTCTTTACCTCGAAAGCGAGGGATTTTTCGAGCATATCACTCTATTACCTTCTTAACCTTAAAGTGGCCAGCCTCTACTTCCGGGGCATTGGCCAAAATCTCCTCCTGGGTCAAAGAGGGCTTCACCTTATCCTCACGGAAAACATTCGATAACTGGAGAACATGGAATGTGGGCTCCACCTTTTCCGTATCCAACTCGTTCAATTTATCGATATACTTCAGGATATCTCCCAACTGTCTTGTAAACTTCTCTTTCTCTTCTTCACTCAGCCTCAATCTTGCTAACCTGGCAACATATTCGACTTCCTTTTTACTAATCATCTCTACCCCTTCTTAGGCCCTCTCAATGGGGGCATATTTTACCAGAAGCTTCTTCCACTGGCCATTTTCAAAGAGGACGATAATCTTGGTATCATCACCTGAACCACTCCGTTCCAGTATTCTACCTAAACCAAACTCCTCATGGCGCACCCAGGCACCCACCTGCCACTCATCGTCCTGAAAATGACTTAAACTAGAAGTAGTTTTTTGTCCACTACCTGATTCTTGAGAAGATTCTCCCTCTGAGGAGCTCGGCCTTTCTCCCAAGAGTCCAGCTTCGACAACAAAACGGGAGGGGATATTCCATCGCCACTGTCCGTAAAGCCGCCTCTGGTTGGCTGAAGTTAGATAGAGCCTATCTTTGGCTCTAGTCATGCCCACATAACATAGTCTCCTCTCTTCCTCCATCTCTATCTGGTCGTAGAGAGCGTCCGCGTGAGGGAAGAGCCCTTCTTCTAACCCCGTAATAAAGACCACAGGAAACTCAAGGCCTTTAGCCAGATGTAGGGTCATTAGAGTGACACTCTCCTTACCCTCATCCCAGGCGTCTATATCGGTAATCAGAGACACCTGCTCAAGGAAGGCCTCTATACTCTTATCCTCCGATTGCTCTTCAAATTCTCCCACCGCAGAGACTAACTCCTTCACATTCTCTATTCTGCTCTCTCCCTCGGGAGTGTCGTCGCTGGCCAGTTCATCCATATAACCCGTAGTCTCTATTACCAGACGCACCAACTCCTTCGCCGAGAGATTTTTATTCTCCTCCCGCAACTCCTTAATAAGATTTACAAAATCTTCAACGCGCAAATAGATATTCTCGGAAATCTTCTCAATTTCACGAATTTTCTTAAGAGTTTCAAAGACTGTCTTATGGTGTCTATGAGCATGTTGCTCTATACGGTCTAAAGTCTTCTTTCCTATGCCGCGCGCCGGCACATTCATAGCCCTTTTCAGATTGAGAGAATCTGAAGGATTGACTATGATCCTTAAGTAAGAGAGAATATCTTTTATCTCTTTGCGCTCATAAAATCTAACTCCTCCTACAATCGTGTAATTCATCCTGGCTTTCCTTAAAGCATCTTCCAGAACCCTCGACTGCGCATTGGTTCTATACAATACCGCAAAATCTTCAGGGCTCTGCCCTTTTTCTACCAGTCTCATTATTTCTTCTGCTACGAAATTAGCCTCGTCTATTTCATTATCTAACTGACCGTGCTCAACAGGCGTTCCCCCTTTTCGATCTGTCCAGAGCTTCTTCTCCTTACGATTTCTGTTGTTATTTACCACTTTCCAGGCAGTATCCAGAATATTTTTTGTTGAGCGATAATTCTGTTCTAGCTTCATGACTCTAACTTCTTTGTAATCCTTTTCAAAATGGAGGATATTACGCAGGTCCGCTCCCCTGAAAGAGTATATCGACTGGTCATCATCGCCTACAACACAGATGTTCCTGTGTTTAGAAGCCAAAAGCTTAGTCAATATATACTGAGCATGATTGGTATCTTGATACTCATCAACCATCACATACTGGAATCGCTCCTGGTACTTCTCCAGAACTTCCTTCTTCTCCCGAAAAACCCTAACGGCCTCTGTCAACAGGTCGCCGAAATCTAAGGCAGAGCTATCTTTAAGTTTTCTCTGGTAGAGCTGATAAATATCGGCTACGCTCTTACGGAATGGCTCATCGGAGGCCTGGGCGTAAATGGCAAAGGAATCGGCGTCGACCAGATTGTCTTTTGCCCTATTTATGAGCCCGGCAACTACTGCTACCTTAAATCTTTTCTCATCAATATTTAAGCTCTTCATCGATTCCTTGATCAAGTTTAACTGGTCCATCTCGTCGTAAATGACAAAATGCCTATTGCCACCAATATTCTCAATTTCTTCACGGAGAAGTCGTGCGGCAAAAGAATGGAAGGTAGAAATCCAGACGCTTCTGCCCTTGCTCCCCACTAAACGGTCTACTCTTTCTCTCATCTCTCCCGCTGCCTTGTTAGTAAAAGTAACTGCCAGGATATTCCAGGGAGAGATACCCCTCTCAATCAGATAGGCTATGCGATGAGTAATTACCCTGGTCTTTCCGGAACCCGCTCCTGCAAGAATGAGAAGTGGACCCTGAATATGTTCAACTGCCTCTCTCTGGGGAGGATTGAGATGATTCAATATCGTATGATTTTTCGTTCTGCGATCCATAAGCAAGTTCTTTCTTAGAAAAGCTTGAGCTCTGCCAGTAGAATATGGAAGATTCTCACTGGACCATCTTTTCCACCATTATTGTCGCCTTATAATTATCGGGGTCGAGTTGGAGAACCTTCTTAAATTGATCGGCAGCTTCTTTGAGCTTCCCCATAGTATAGTAGCAATATCCGAGATTGAAATGGGCATCAACTAAATCGGGATTGATAGCAATTGCACTCCTATAGTTCTCAATTGCTTTCTCTTTGTTTCCGAGAGTAAAATAGATATTCCCTAAATTGTTCCTTGCTCCGGCCAGTCGGGGGTTCAATCTGCACGCTATCTCAAAATTCTTAATAGCCTCTCCCCAGTTCTTCTCTTTTGCATAAACCCACCCCATCCTGTAATAGGCTAAAGCCTCATTGGGATTGGCCTCGATAACTTCTTCAAGTGCCGCAATCGCCTTCTCGGGGTCGGCTTCCCTCTGCTCAAAGAAGCCCACCTCCTCTTTAAGTAATTTGTGGGCACGAAAAGGTTTAGCTATCTCCCTTATGGAGAAAAGCCCAACCCAAAAGACGAAAAGAATTACTGTCAGTTTCACTGCCTTTGGCCAATCTATTCTAAGTTCTGCCTCTTTCCTGCACTGCGAGGCCAGTAAAGCGAGGACGAAATAGAAATAGACTGAAGTGACGATGAACCGCATATTTACCGAGACGAAACTATGGGCAAGTATTCCACTCCCTGAAGCAAGGTAGCCTAAAGTTAAGATTTTCTCGGGCCTGGCGCCTCCTTCTTTCACCAGGAATAGCCTCCCCTGAGTGAAGAAGGCAATGATTGTCCAGATGAAGATGCCAATCCCAATGAGGCCCATTTCTGACCAGACTTCCAAAAACTCGTTATGTGCATAATTGACAATGAACCTATCCTGCGGGAGAATTTTTAGAAGTTCCTCTGAGGCATAGCGAGGAAAATATATATGAAATGCGCCAATTCCTACTCCCAAAGGATTATCCAGACCCATTACCAATGTATCTCTCCAGATCAGGAGACGCTCGGTACGCCTGGTAAGTATCTGTTGTATTCTATTTACACTTCCTTCAACTCTACTCCTGTATCTTTGACTCGTGGACATCAATCCGAAGTGAAGGAGGAAAATTAGAATCAAAAAGAGAAGAACTCTCGATTTTCTCTTCCATAATCTCTCCAGCCATTCCCGTCCAATATACTTGCTATACAGTACGACAAATACGAAAGAGGAAATTATGAAGCCAGCCCACGCCCCTCGGGTAGCAGTAAAATATAGATTGAGAATCAAAACCAGGATACCAAGTCCAAAAATTAGTTTCCATCTCTTACTTTCAGTTAGATACATAGAGAAAAATATCGGTAGAGAAATTATTATGTAACTGGCGAAGAAATCGGGATTGCCAAAGGTAGCAAAAGGACGGTCGTTAGGCTCATAGTAGGCGATACCGAAGAACTCTCTCACTGGAAGGTGGAGGAAATTATCAATTCTGGAGAAAATTCCGGAGAACCAGGAAAAGAGTAAAGTCAAGAAATTTCCTGGATTTTTAACTGCCCAGAAAGAGCTAATCCCATTCAGACAGACGAAGATACTGCCCAAAAGCCAGGCATAAATTATGTACTTGAAATTTCTCCTGTCAAGGATGTTATTGGCAAAAACGAAGAAACCGAATACACAAACTAACATCCTTTGAAATTCGTTCGTGGCTACAACCTTATCTATGGAGAATATGTAGTAGGCAAGAATGGTCAGGCCGTAGAGGAGGACGGGAACATCCAAGAGGCTACTCTTAACGGCTAATCGTCCCTTGAGCACCATCCGGATTATCCATAACACCAGAAGGAGCAGAATCGATAGCTGCATAACAAAGAGCTTATAGCGAGTAAGCTTAACATCAATTGCCAGCGCAGAGAAGAACACGAAGAAAATAAATACTATGATGACAAACTTGTCTAAAAAGCTTGCCAGTGACTGCGAAACATTAGATTGCCTCTCGTCCACATCTCTCCTAAGAGACAAATCGTGTTTTCTCACTTCTGCTCCATATGGGTTATATATACAGGACGTCCTCGACGGATAATATCAAAAATTACCCCTTCTGAGAGGTTCACCTTCTTAATTACTTTCTTGAACTCGTTTAGATTTCCTGTGGCTTGCCTGTTTATAGCCCTTATCAAATCACCCTCCGCTAGACCTATCTCTTCTCCCTTACTGCCAACTTCAATTTCTACAATTACTACTCCTTCCCCATCTTTTATTTCATACTCTTTTGCCAGATCGGGAGTTAATGACTCCACCCTCATACCTAACCACTTTTCAAATTCTCCCTCTTTTTCTTTTTTTCCTTTTTCCTCTTCTTCCACTCTTGCTTCCTCGGGAGCTTCTGGCATTTCGGTCAATTTTATGGTTAGTGTAGTCTCTTTCTTCTCCCTAATTACTACTACCTTCACCTTCTCTCCTGGCTCAGTCTTGGCCACCACCTCCTGGAGGTCTCTCACGCCTTGCACTTTGTGGTCTTTAAATTTCACTATTACATCTCCTCTTTTCATTCCTCCCTTCTCAGCAGCTGAGCCCTCCATTACCACATTGACCATAACTCCTTCCTTTCCAGGAAGGCCAAATTGTTTAGCTATCACCTCGTCTACTTCTCTTACCTCTATTCCCAACCAGCCTCTAACCACCCTCCCTTTCTCTATCAAGTCGCTTAGAACTGCCTTTGCACTATTGATGGGAATAGCAAACCCCACCCCAGAAAATACCCCGGTAGGAGCATAAATTGCTGTGTTAATGCCAATGACATCACCCTTGATATTGACCAAGGGACCTCCGCTATTCCCTCGGTTAATAGAGGCATCGGTCTGAATCATCTCTCTATATTCTTTCCCTTCAACGACAAGAGATTGCCTTATGGCACTAATCACGCCCACAGTTACCGTCTGCCTTAATCCAAATGGAGAACCGATAGCTATGGCCCAATCTCCAATCCTTATCCTATCCGAATCACCGAGTTTGGCTGCTGGAAATTTCTCCTTCGATTGTATCTTGATTATAGCCAAGTCGGTCCTGGGATCCTTACCAACCACCTTGCCGTCGTACTTCCTCTCCTCCCCATCAGACAATGTGACCTTAATCTCTTCTGCTCCTGCGATTACATGGTAGTTCGTGAGGATATACCCCTCCGGGTCTATAATCACTCCCGAACCCGTGCCTTCAGCCCTTCGCCTTAACTCTCTCTGCTTCGGCTCAATCCTTCTTTCTTCCGGTCTTCCAAAAAATTCATCAAAGAAGTCTTGAAAAGGGTCACCAAAATAGAATTCATAATAAGGAACCTGCATCTTCACAATTTGCACAGCAGAGATATTTACCACCGAAGTCTTTACTGATTGGGCCACATTGGCAAAGGCTTCTTGAAGCTCAATCACTCCCTCCGGCACCGGCGTTGCCTCAGGAGAAACCACCTCCTCCTTGGTTAGAACTATGTTTTCCCCTCCCTTCTTTCCACAAGTAAATCCAAGAAATAGTGAAAGAGACAACACCAGTACTGCTACCCAAATACCACTTCTCCACTTAACAATCTTCCCCATTTTCCCCAACCTCCTTTAAACTGTCATTGCGAGGAAGCGAAGCGTCCGAAGCAATCTGGAGATTGCCACGCTCCTTTCAGTCGCTCGCAATGACATGATTATAACGCAGAGCTTCGATCTGCAGCTACTTCGTTCTCACTGCAGGAATCTCCACCGCCTTACCCTTCGTGTAAGCACCGAGTATATTCCTCTGGTCTTCTCCTCGAGGGAGAACCAGGTCTATAATATTTGGAGGAACCCCTCTGCCATCGTTTAGCGCCAGCAGGGCACCACCAAAATAGGCTTCATCATTTACTTCTTTAACTTCTCTGACCCTCCAGTTCCGCGGCAGGGCTTCTCCGTCGTAAGCTAAGACCATCGGCAGATATCCCCAATTTCGAGGATCGCCATGAATTAAATTCCGGGGAACATAAATGGTAACTTCCCCTCTGGCAGAATCGACTTTCATATGGACTTCTGCGACCTTAATTGGCTTACCAGCCGAATCTATCTTGTACAGGGTCTTCTGCCAGCCATCTACAGATATTGCGTATTCCCAGGCATCCTCAGCCTTCGTATAGGCATTCCTTCCTGGAAGAAGTTGCATTGACCCAGCTCCTATTCTATTATTTAAGTCAATATAGATATCTATAATCTGTAAACTTAATCCAGAGGGAGAATTCCAAGGATTCTCAACTAATCCCAGTCTGATTTGCAGAATAACATATTCAGCTCCCTCAGTTACCGAAAACTCGCGTATGTCGAAAGACCCGGGCTTAAAGGCTGGATTGGCAGGGTAGGTATATGTGCCCGGCCCGTAGTCGTCTCCCACAGGGTCGATGATTCTTGAGATATCGGAACCTTCCTGAAATAGGTCTGGAAGAATCATACTAATGGGCCGAAAGGAGGGCATACTTTCCAATTCCTTTCCCTTCTCCGCCGCAACCGCAAGTAGTGTCAGAGCCTGTCTACCTGAAACACCAAGATACTGGAGTGGTATCGCAATTTCTAATGAATAGGCTCCCACCGCCATGGAATAAATATCCGTAATAGGTTCCCAGGTGTTCTCTCCTGTCGCATTGGAAAGGACTGCTTTCCCCATCCCACCTTCAGAGTCCAAGCCAAATTGGTCAAACCAGATTGCTACTTCATTAGATACCCCAAAAGCCAAACTCCTTCCTGTGCCGCGTTCTTCGTAGCGGGTATAGAGGTTGTACTTGCCAGCCCCAAGCGTACCAATATAGAAGCCAATGAAGAATTCAGTCCCTTTCCTTTGCGCAAGCAAATCTTTTGAATCAACTCTTAGATAGAGATTCGACCTATTGTATCCATAGTAGATTCTATTGAATATCTTGCCTTTCTCAGCTACATATCCGGCATTGTCCCATTCTCCCTCATCAACTATACCGTCAATTTGCGGAGATATTGGACCCACAATTTCTCTTGTGGGCTGGAAATGTTTCTCCAGAACAACTGGCTGGAAAAGCCTCGAGGGCGGCTCGCTACCAATAGCCTGATACACATTAATCAGCAAACTCCTGTATTCTTGGTCAAAGATGTCATCCTTGCCTGAATTCTGGTCCTGACCATACCACCAGAACCACCTGCTGTTAGAAGCTTTCGATATTGCCCCCAGGGCTTGGTCTAATTTCTCAATTTTCGCTCTGCCACTATTCTTATAACTCTCTAAATCGATTCTGGCTTCAGTTAAAAGCTCCCAAGCAATATTCTCTTCTTCTTCTCCAATCCAGCTATCAAAATTGCCCTCGATAAAAGAACCCGGCGAAAGCTTCTCTATTTTTACTTGAGCGGGATAGTCTCTCACATGCTCCTCGATGGTAACAGTCTTTATCGAGACCATATCCTTAAGTTTATTGAAAAGTTGACTTAAGAAGTATACGCTTTCATCACTATTTATGACTATGGTCACAAGAGGAGGAAACCTCTCTTTCCATTCCTTCTGAATCGAATGGAGGCGCTCAATAAAATCCCTGACGGCTTCCTCCGCGCCCATTAATGGATAATTAAAGTTCACTTCATCGCTCAGTATCCTATCTCGAAAAATCATTGTTAGGCTTCCCTTTCCACTAGATATAAGATAGGTTCGATACAACAGCTCAGAATTCTGTAGTTTCCCCTGACCATTTCTGATGAACCTGGTATTCAATGAATTTTCCAGAACTTCTTCACCAGAAAGTGTCCATTCCAATCGGCAGTCGATAGCAAGTTCCATTATTTCCTGAGCGACTCCTCCTTGCGGAGGCCAAAACCCTTTAGGAAGCTTGCCAAAATGGTTGCGATAAAGACTTATCCCCTTGATTATTCTCGCCCTGACATCTCCCGGATATCTATATTTCTTCTTTGGTAACGAACCCTCCGATATCGACGCACTGGCCAAGTCAGTGTCGTAGAGAAGGGGGAGTATGGGATGGTCGGGAGGAACCATTGCCACCCCAAGGCGGCCAATCTCCTGAAGCCGCCTGCAAATATCCAAAGCCCTTGAATCGATGTATCCAACCATTTCTGGAGATAGCGCCAGGGTCATATGTATCTGAGGATACCGCTCCAATAAGTCTAATAGATTGGCCATAGCTTGGGAATTTGTCTCTCCTGAAGGAGCTTCTTCCCCATTCCAGATAAGAGCAAGGTAGACCGGCTGCGGGGGGACTTCCACAGGCTTCGGCGTAACTATCTCCACCTCTCTCTCCTTTGGCGGCATTCCCGCACAGCCTAAAAAGAAAAGAAAGAGAAGAAAAAAGAAATATGTGAAAATTGAACTTAAGCGTTTCTCCATTTTTCGATCTCTTTTCCGAATATAAGCGTTGAAAAATAATTATACAAAATATTTATTCAATTTGTAAAGTCAAACGGGAAAATTGGTGAGGTAAGTCTGTCGGACTTTAACAGGTTGTACAACACCCATACACCGCATAATAGCCAAGGGGAGCTACTCTGGCGAAATAAATCTGATACATCTCACTAATGCTTCCCTGTCCCCAAGGCCTCCTGGTTTCAGAATGAAGTTGTACTTTCCGTCTAAGCTCCGGCAGAAGGCAATTCCAGGTGACACGGAACAGATAATTTGGAAGGTATCTATTTTTAATGCTTGACAGATATTGAAAGCAGTATCTCCGCCAATAAGAATCAGATCCCGAAAGAGACCTCCTCTACATAACCCCATTGTCAATTGCACAAGCGTTTTAAGAATTTTCTCTGGATCCATTTTCCGCACACTCTTTTGGGGATAGATCAATATGTGTTTACTACCCTTCGCATCCGGAACTTCTGCCCGATTTTGCTCAAAATCTATCGGCACGATGAGCACATCCTTCTCTTGGCGCAAATTCTCAATCTGTTCATAGGTCACCGACTTCGCACTGCCAGAAACAATCAGAATAGGCCTGCCACCACTTACCACGCTTTCAGATTCGCCCTTAGGACCTTCCTTAGATTTCTTCCAGAATTTTACCAGCTCGCCGGCGAGGCCACTCGCCCCGCAAAAAGTCGTGTGGTTTCGAATTTCCTTTGCAATATTCTCCAGGTCTATTTGAGTTCTTGCATCATATATTTTAATCTTCTCATAATGTTTTGACATCGCTTTCAATAGAGTAGGTATGTGAGCCTCACTCACGGGATTTCTCGGGTCCTGTGCAAACTCTGTTCTCGTAACCAACTCTCCCCAGACATAATGGTAACCATCTATTGTCGTCCTGCCTATTCCGGGAAAAGCAGCACAGAAGGGAAGTACTTCTATGTCCAGCTCATCAAATAGCGCATCGATTTCTGGGCCAATATTTCCCCTCAGGGTTGAGTCTATTTTCTTATAAATCCTTTCTATCTCCAGTCCCTTAAAAAATTTGCAGACACCTTTAACCTTACCATAGGCTTCTTCAGGCTTATCGAATCTACTTTCAGTATTAACTACAAGAACATCCCAGTCCATATCAGGCTTCTTTTCTCTACATAGCTCATCCAGATTAGAACCGCGGACAATCGTCTTCAATCCCCAGTCTGCAAAATGTAGTCCTACATCCCCACACCCAGTCAAATCATCAGCGATGACTCCAATCATTGCACCCACTCCCTGTGAGATGTCTCCCCTATCTCCTCATATATTGGCGTCTATTCTGGGAAATAGAGGTGTACCTGCTTTTATTCTTCCTCCCGGCTCAAGCCTTCCCCATTCTGCTTCTTCAGTCTTCCTGTTGTAGATGCTATCCACATTACCTAACTGCTCCCAGACTCTTTCAGCTGTTTGGGGCATAAAAGGAAGGATATAGAAAGTGATTATTCTCAAAGTTTCCAGAAGATTGTATAATACAGTCTCCAGCGTCTTTCTATCGCTCTTTTCCAATTTCCAGGGAGCTATGGTCTCAATGTATCTATTGCCATAATCGATAACCTCCCAAATAGCTCCCAACACGCTATTCAATTCCAGTTTATCATAATATGTGTTGACTTTATGGAAAAGTCCTTCCACTTTTTTTACTAATTCTCTATCGTCTTTTCTCTCTTTCCCCGGTTCGGGAATTCTGGCATCAAGATATTTCTCCACCATTTTTAGAGTACGACTTAGAAAATTGCCTAAATTATTCGCCAAGTCAGCGTTATATCTTCGGACAAGTGCCTTCTTAGAAAAATCGCCATCCTGACCAAAGGGAACTTCTCTCATCAAGAAGTAACGGAATGCATCCACTCCAAACTCCTCAGAGATGCGAACCGGGTCAACCACATTCCCTCGAGATTTGGACATCTTTTCCCCTTCAACAGTCCACCAGCCATGTCCGAAAACTTTTTTCGGGAGCGGTATTTCCAGTGCCATCAACATTGCCGGCCAAATCACCGTGTGGAACTTGAAAATCTCTTTACCCACCAAATGAACATCTGCAGGCCAGAACTTCTTAAACTTCGCTTTATCATCCAGATACCCACAGGCAGTCAGATAATTTATCAAAGCGTCAAACCAGACATAAACAGTGTGTTTCCCATCAAAAGGAACCGGTATTCCCCACTTCACAGCTGTTCGACTCACGCTCAGGTCTCTCAGGCCTTCCTTGACAAAATTGACCATTTCCGCCTTGCGAAAAGATGGCTGCATCAACTCTGGATTCCTATCAAAATAGTCGAGAAGCCTATCTTGATATTTTGACAGCCTGAAGAAGTAACTCTCCTCTTTCAACTTCTCTGCTACTTTTCCACATTCCGGACACTTGCCTTGTTCAAGCTGTGACTCCAAATAGAAAGTCTCGCAGGAAGTACAATACCATCCTTCATATTCTCCCTTATAGATATCGCCATTCTCGTATAGTTTTGCAAAAATCGCCTGCACTGTCCTCTTGTGCCGTTCCTCTGTTGTCCTGATAAAATCATCGTAGGATACATTCAGCTTCTCCCAGAGTTTCTTATCTTGAGAAACGATATAATCTGCCCATTCTAATGGAGTCTTCCCTTTTGCGCTTGCTGCTTGGGCGATTTTCTGCCCATGTTCGTCTGTGCCAGTAAGAAAGAGGACTTCATATCCAACCCAGCGCTTGTAGCGAGCCACAACATCGCAGGCTACGGTGCAGTATGCATGCCCGATGTGCAGTAGGTCGTTCACATAAAATATGGGAGTGGTTATATAGAACTTCTTAGCCATAATGACCTCTTAACCTTCCGACTTTCTAAATTTGAACTTTCCAAAAAGCCCTGCTGGAGATACTTCCTTCTGAGATAGTTTCTTTATAGTCCCGTCTTCATATTCAACAGTGAGTTCTCCCTTGAAGATGTTTACCGCTTTTATTAGCGCTATCCCATCCTTGGTAGCAACCTTGGCATTCACCTTGGGCAAGTTCTTTATCACTTCATGATAAAAATCGTTCTCAAATGCTAGACAACACATCAACCGACCACAAATTCCCGATATTTTTGCCGGGTTCAGTGATAGTTCCTGCTCTTTAGCCATTTCAATGGAAACAGGTTTGAAATTTTTCAGAAATGAGCTACAGCAGATGGGAAGTCCGCATGGCCCAAACCCGCCCAACATCCTGGCTTCATCCCTGACTCCAACCTGAACCATCTGTATGCGGGTTTTCAAAAGATACCCCAGGTCCTTAATGAGTTCGCGGAAATCTACTCTACCTTCGGCAGTATAGTAGACAAACAATTTATTGCAATCAAAGGTATAGTCCACGCAAATCAACTTCATTTTCAATTCGTGTTCTTCTGTTTTCTCCATTACTTTCCTAAAAGCTTCCTCTTCCTTCTTGGCGTTTGTCTTAACCACTTCACAATCACTCGCATCCATCTTCTTTATTACCCGATAAAGCTTCCTCTTGGTCCGCTCAACCATTCTCTCCGGCGAGACAACCTCTCCCACCTCAATACCATTCTCTGTCTCTACAAGGCACCTATCGCCTGTAGCGAGGTCGATCCCCTCGGGAAGAAAATCGAAGATATCTTTTGTTCTTCTTATCCCTACTCCCACAACTATAGGCATATCAATCTCCTTATACTTTCATCATATCCTCTAACTTTACAAGCATCCCGTCTATTGCCAGATTTACATTCACATTCCTTTTTATTAAATTGACTGTTTCCATCACGATTTCTATCTTATTGAGCCTCTCTCTACTCGGATTTTCAATAAATCTTCTACCCAGAACCACCAATAGAAAATTCAGTAACTCTAGCGAAGAAGGCCTATCTCTCGAAATCTCAGAAGAAAATCGAAGCAGACTACCATAATCTCCAGCCAGGGAAACTCCCTTTTCAAAGATTTCTCCCAGCCGCTCCACAAGGTCGGGAACCTTCTTCTCTCGATAGGAAAGCGCTCTACCTATGCTTCCTGAAGAAAGCCAAGCAAGAGAACGCGCCTCTTCAGGCGACATCTGATATTCGTCCCTTAGCATCTTCTCTATTAAGGTACGGGCCACTTGCCTAAACAGTATTAGTTGACAGCGAGAGCGAACGGTAGGAAGAAGACGGTAAATATTCTCAGTAATGAGGATGAGAACAACTTGTGGAGGGGGCTCTTCCAGGGTCTTCAACAGACAATTAGCAGCATCTTCAGTAGCGCTGGCAGCATCATCTATGATATATACCTTCTCTCTTCCCTCCAGGGGCTTATAGGAGACCCTCCTCTGAAGTTTCCTTATCTGGTCAATCGATATCGTTAGCCCTCCTTCACGAGGGCTAATTGTCTCCACATCTGGATGTATTCCGTTTTCAATCTTTCTACAAGAATCACAGTGGTCACATCCATTTAAGTAAGAAGAACGGCAATTCAGTGCTTTAGCAAAGGCAATGGCAGTCGTCCGCTTCCCAACACCCCCAGGCCCAGCAAAAAGATAGGCGTGGCTATACCTACTCTTCTCTATCGCCCTTTCCAGTATATTAATAGCCACTTCCTGGCCAATAATTTCAGAAAACTTCATCTTGTAACTTTCTAATCTTCGGAAGGATTCCAAACATTTCTATATCCATTAATGTAACAGCAAAGCACTGTCATTGCGACAAAGCGAAGCTTGAATTCCGCCAGGTTTTGCGTAGTGTAGCCCTTTATGGGCGTAAGTCTTACGGGCATAAAGCCCTACACTACCCAGCGACTCCCAAAAACTATCCCTTCTGACACATATCACTTTTTTGGCAGAGCTTCGCTCTGCAGCTACAAATATTTGTATCTATTTTACCAATTTATCAATAACCTTTACAATCTCTAAATGCGTTTTCTCCGGAGTCTCCTCCACTTTGATTAACTTAACCCGCTCAGGCTCCCTGGAAGCAATCTCAAGATAACCCTTTCTCACCCTCTCATGAAACTTCAAAGACTCTCGCTCCATTCTATCCATTCTTCTCCCAGAGATTTTTCGCACTCTCTTTAACCCTTCCCTGACATCGAGATCTAAGAGAATGGTCAAATCAGGCTTTAACCCGAACGAGGCAATCCGATTCAATTCTCTAACCATTCCTATATCGAGTCTTCTTCCGTAACCCTGGTAGGCAACAGTAGCATCGGTATAACGCTCACATATAACCGTTTTCTCCTTCCTTAGTGAAGGAAGAACGAGCTCGGATGTATGTTGTGCCCTGCCAGCCTCGTAAAGAAGTAGTTCTGTGGTTTCTGAAATGCGGTTTCTGGGATTCAAGATTATCTTGCGTAGGGCCTCAGCAATGCTCGTCCCACCAGGCTCCCTCGTGCGAACCACCTTAATCCCCATCCTCTCCAGGTAGCGAGCAAGTAGTAACGCCTGCGTGGTCTTTCCCGAGCCATCTGGCCCCTCCAATGTAATGAAAAAACCCGTTCTCTTCTTCCTCTTCATCGTCCTTCCTTCTACCCCCTTCCCCGACCTCTCCCCAGAGAGAATATTTGCTGCAGTCTTCTCCACTCCTCTCCCTTAAAAGAGAGGATATCTCGTGCAGTCTTCTAGTCCTCTCCCCTTTGGGGAGAGGAAAAAGGTGAGGGGGAAATATGGGAACTAACGGTTGCGCAAGATTATTCTTTTTCTGGAAAAAGTCAAACTACCCTGTTCTCCCCCGGTTCCGGGAGTCTGGACAGTAAGAGTTGATATATCCACACGGGTGGGAGCAGTTGCCGAGTCTACGGTAAAATAGACTGAGCTAACATCTTCTGATATCATGTCCGTAGTTACCCCATTAATCACGCGCTTTACACTGTCGCCTAATTTGTAGTAACTAATCTGCCTCCCGTCAATATGAGTAAAAGTTATCATTGTATTAGAATCTTCGCCAGCCTGTTGACCCAAGACAATTCCAGTCACAGGCTTCGCCTGTCTGATAGATTTCGTCATCTCATCCATCGCGGCCCGAGCTTTCTGTTGTGCATCAATCTGCTGGCTTGCCCGCCACCATACTCTGTAAGTGTCGGTAAAAAACTTCATTACACCATATCCCAAAATACCGAGCAAAGCCACAACTATCATCAATTCTATAAGAGTAAATCCTTTCTTTTTTCCCATCTTGCCTCCTTATTTTACAACGCATATCTTCTCTGTTGCATTTGCCCCCTCAACTTCTATATGCACCAAATAGATTCCGCTTGCAACAACTGAGTCCTTTTCATTCTGTCCAGACCAGAACTCCTCGTATATCCCTTGCCCCCTACTTTCATTATCCACCAAGGTCTTCACCAGTTCCCCTACCATATTATATATATCCAATTTGACACTTGAATTACTTATTATGAAGTACTTAATCGTTGCTGTCTTATCTGTCTTGGCCGGATGGATTAAGTTATTCAATATATCGAGGAGCTTTACGACCATTATCCCATCGCTCCAGTCAGACCAGACGCTATATCCACCACCACTCTGTGATTTTACTCGAGCCTCATAAGTCCTACTATATTCGCAGTCCGATAAATTATAACTTTTGACATTACCAACATTGCCATCGAACCTTATTTCCCCATCTTCTCGAGACCTCACCTGTAGCCGATAGTTATAGATTGCTGTCTCGGGGTCGGGATTATCCTGAGTCCACCTGAATCTAATTGTGGTGCTATATGTATATTCGCCCTGGTCAGTAGGCTTCTCCGGCGCTGGTGGAGGTGTCGTATCATCGAAATTGACTTCCTCAGACCAGCCTCCCTCGCTGGACTCCTCCGACCAGCTACATCCCAGACTGGTATCAATCGTCTGAACACTCCAGTAGTATCCTTTAGCATAAAGCGTAAAGGTGCGAGTATGCATCGTTTTGCCACTTACAGTGGCAGTGCTTTTTGAAATAAAATTTCCCAACAGAGGAGTCCCGTATCTCGCTGCCACAAGGTCATCCTTTCCAGATTCTGAGCCTATCCTGAAATTATAATATAGACCATCTACTGGAGTTTCGCCACTGTCTGAGCCAGCAGGCCAACTTATTGTAAGTTGCTTGGTGGTAGGATTATAAGTCGTTTTAAACTGGGAACTTTCAGGAGGACCGGGAAGACTGTTTGCAGAAGACTCATCATTTTTGTAGATTTTCGTCACTGCGCCGCTTCCCGACTTGCCTGTCAAAGCCAAATCTATATCCTTGTCTCCGTCGTAATCGCACCAGGCTACACTTCCAAGATATATTGGGGAGAGATAAGTCTGACTGGCATCAGTAGTAAAAGTGTAGTCTGAATCTCCGCTATTCTTGTAGACCTTTGTGGTTGCTACCTCTAAGCTATTCAGTCCCGTAACTACCAGGTCGAGGTCTCCATCGTTATCATAATCTCCCCAGGCTAAAGAGCTATTACAAACTCCAGTCAAACTTTGCGCCTTGCTGAAACTTCCGTCCTGCTCATTCTTCCATATTTCGCAAACATAATCTGAAGTCGACTCTCCACAAATAGCTATATCTAACCATCCGTCATTATTATAGTCTCCCCAGGCCAAGAAACTATTCCTTACACCAGTCAAATTGTCTCCCACTACGGAAAAGGGATTAGAAGGGTTATTTTCGTAGTCGTTCTTATAAATTTTACAGATATAATTATCTACACCCACCTCCCCACTTAAAGCCAAGTCCAAATCGCCATCATTATCGTAGTCTGCCCAAGCGATAGAGCCACTGGCCACAGCCGTTAAATCGGTTATTCCACTATCCTCAAATGTACCATCTCCCATATTCTCATATATCTTGGCAGTATTTCCCGTCCCCATACGAAATCCAATTAGCGCCAGGTCTAAGTCGCCATCGTTATCATAATCCCCCCAGGCAAGAGAACTATTATATACATCTAACATTTCAATTCCACTATCACTAAAGTTTCCACTCCCATCATTCTCGTAAATTTTGGTAGTGCCATACTCAGTTACCTTTCCCGTGACTGCCAGATCGAGGTCACCATCTCTATCGTAATCGGCAAAGGAGAGGAAGCCATGGCTAACTCCAGTCAGGCTCTGGGAAAGAGAGAGTCTATTATTTGCTCCATTCTCATAGACTTGGCAATACCTATTGCTTTCATCCCAGCCCATTATAGCCAGGTCGAAGTCTCCATCGTTATCTATGTCTCCCCAGGATACAGCACTATTACAAAGGTCGGTCAAATCCATTCCAGAATCCTTGAGTGTGCCAGACTCACCAGTCCTGGCAATGGCAGCAAATTCGATAAAGAATAAGACAGAGAAAAGTATCAATTTTCTATTCAAGCTTAGAACCTCATAGTTAAAGAAAATCTGTGGTTATCTCCCATCTCTGAAGAGCGCATTCCCCAGCCATAATCGAGCTGGAGATTCTTCCAGACGAACCCTGCCCCACAGGTAAAAGAGTCTAAATCAT